>ERZ1292645.4-Hain-H14-02um-R2-4-length-262758-cov-33_pt1 | contig 262758 bp, 234 predicted proteins | sample MGYA00564401_ERZ1292645 | MGnify/ENA primary metagenome ERZ1292645 (study PRJEB36523, sample SAMEA6512644) | groundwater metagenome | collected 2019-01-09 | study: AquaDiva: Metagenomics assemblies of 32 groundwater samples | reverse complement strand
CGTCAGGTCTCGACGAAGGCCTTTTCCAGGACGAAGTCGCCGGGCGAGGCCAGCGAGCCTTCTTCGTAGCCGCGCTCGACCAGCAGGGTCTTGAGGTCGGCCAGCACCGAGGGGCCGCCGCAGAGCATCAACCGGTCGACCGCCGGGTCGAGCGGCGGCACGCCGAGGTCCTCGAAGATCTTGCCCGAGGTGATCAGGTCGGTGATCCGGCCTTGGGTCTTGAACGGCTCGCGGGTCACGGTGGGGTAGTAACGCAGCTTGCCGCCGATCAGCTCGCCCAGGATCTCGTCCTTGGCCAGTTCGTCTTCAAGCAGTTCGCGATAGTTCAGATCGGCGACATTGCGCACGGTGTGGGTGACGATCACCTCGTCGAAGCGCTCATAGACGTCCGGATCGCGGGCCAGCGACAGCCAGGGCGCCAGGCCGGTGCCGGTGCCCAGCATATAGAGCCGCTTGCCGGGCTTCAGGCCATCCAGCACCAGGGTCCCGGTCGGCTTCTTGCCGATCAGCACCTGGTCGCCGACCTTGATCTTCTGCAGGCGCGAGGTCAGCGGGCCGTCGGCCACCTTGATCGAGTAGAACTCGAGCTCGTCGTGCCAGGCCGGCGAGGCGATCGAATAGGCTCGCACCAGCGGCTTGCCGTCGACTTCCAGCCCGACCATCACGAACTGGCCCGACGAGAACCGCAGGCCCGGATCGCGCGTCGTGCGGAACGAGAACAGGCTGTCGGTCCAGTGCTGAACCCAGGTCACGGTCTCGATCATGAAGGCGCCGCGCGCCTTGGAAACGGCCGGAGCCACGGTGGTTACGTCGGTCATGATACGTCTTTAATTGATGGAGCGGTCAGATGTCGCCGCCAACATTGGCGACGGCGCCTGGCGCCCGCGCGACATGGATGCCGCATTCGGTCTTGTCCTGACCAGCCCAGCGTCCGGCGCGGACGTCCTGCCCCTCCTCCACCGGCTTGGTGCAGGGCCAGCAGCCGATGGACGGGAAGCCTTGGGCCACGAGCGGGTGCGCAGGCAGGTCATGCTCGGACATATAGGCGTCCAGCTCGGCCTTGCCCCAGTTGGCCAGCGGATTGAACTTCACCTGGGTGTCGGCCGGCTCCACCACCGGCAGCGACAGCCGGTCGCCGCCGTGGAAGCGCTTGCGGCCGGTGATCCAGGCGTCGAACTCGGCCAGGGCGTGGTCCAGCGGCAGCACCTTGCGGACATTGCAGCAGGCGTCGGTGTCGGTCTGCCACAGCTTGGCGTCCGGATCGGCCACGGCCAGGTCGTTGTAGAGCGGGCGCAGGTCGCGCACCTGGGTCAGGCCAAGCTGGGCCGCCAGGTTCTTTCGATAGTCGAGCGTCTGGCCAAACAGCATGCCGGTGTCGAGGAACAGCACCGGGGTGTCCGGCTTGATCTTCGAAATCATGTGCAGCAGCACCGCCGACTCCGCCCCGAAGGACGACACCATGGCCAGCTTGTCGCCAAAGGCTTCGACGGCCGACTCCAGCACGGTCACCGGATGGGCGTGACGAAGCTCCGCATCAAGCCGGGCCGCCAACGACGGACGCTCGATCTGATCGAAAGCCATACTTGCTACTCCCGTTCAGCGAAGGCCGGGGTCCGACGATCCGCGGCGCGCTGATAGACGTGGCGTTGACGATGGGTGGCGCGCGCCCAATCCTCGGGCGTCGAACCATCGGCCGGCGAGAAGGCGTCGATGCCGACCCGCGCCATGAAGCCGGCCTGCTCGCGCAGGACTTCGCCCACGGCGCGGATTTCACGCTCGAACCCGTAACGTTCGCGCAGCAGGCGCGCGGCGGTATAGCTGCGGCCGTCGCGGTATTTGGGGAAGACCACCGCCACCAGGGCGATCCGCGGCAGGTCGTAGACCAGGGCCTCGACCTCCTCGGCCGGCTCCAGACGCACGCCGACCTTGCGGCCCTCGGAGAGCAGCTGGTCGCCCTCGGTCTGGAAACGGGTCAGCGAGATGATCACGTCGCCGGGCGGCAAGCCCGCGTCGTCGCCGACCGTGGTGAACGGGTCTTCGACCAGCCGATACTCGCCGTCCTGGAGCTTAATTCGCGTCGGCATAAACGGCCTCCTTGAACGGGGTGACGCCGGTGCGGCGGAAGGTGTCGAGGAAACGCTCCCCGTCCTGGCGCTCACGCAGATAGACGTCGACCATGGTGTCGATGGCGCCGGCCACGCGGCCCGCCGGCAGGGCCGGGCCGAGCATCGAACCGACCGCGGCGTCCTCGGCGCCCGAGCCGCCCAGGGTGAGCTGGTAGAACTCCTCGCCCTTCTTATCGACGCCCAGGATGCCGATGTGGCCGACATGGTGGTGGCCGCAGGCGTTGATGCAGCCGCTGATCTTGATCTTCAGCTCGCCGATCAGTTCTGCGCGGTCCTGGTCGGCGAAGGTGCGCGCGATGTCCTGGGCGATCGGGATCGCCCGCGCATTGGCCAGGGCGCAATAGTCCAGCCCCGGGCAGGCGATGATGTCGGAGATCAGGTTGACGTTCGGCGTCGCCAGACCCACGGCCTTGAGACCCGCGTGCACGGCGGCCAGATCGTCCAGCTTCACGTGCGGCAGCACCAGGTTCTGCTCGTGCGTCACCCGGATGTCGCCGTGGCCGTAGCGTTCGGCCAGGTCGGCCACCACGTCCATCTGGTCGGACGTCGCGTCGCCGGGGGTCTCCCCGATGGCCTTCAGCGAGATCTCGACGATCGTATAGCCGGGGCGCTTGTGCTCACGCAGGTTGTTGCGGGCGAACCGCGCCAGGGCCGGATCAGCCGCCTTGGCCGCTTCGAAGGCCTCGGAGCGGTTGACCAGGGTGTCGAAGTCCATCGGCACGAAGGCGCCGCGGATGCGGGCGATCTCGGTGTCCGGCAGGTCGCCGGCCGGGCCGATCTTCTCCCACTCTTCCTTGACCTGACGGGCGAATTCCTCGGCGCCGAGCGCGGCGACCAGGATCTTGATCCGGGCCTTGTAGATGTTGTCGCGGCGACCGTGGCGATTGTAGACGCGCAGAACCGCTTCCAGGTACGAGAACAGCCGGTTGGCGGGTAGGAACTCGTTGATGGTCGGGCCGACATAGGGCGTGCGCCCCAGACCGCCACCGACGATCACCTCGAAGCCGAACGCTCCATCGCGACCACGGCGCATCATCAGGCCGATGTCATGAACCTTGGCCGCCGTGCGGTCCTTGGCCGAGCCGGTGATGGCGACCTTGAACTTGCGCGGCAGGAACGAGAATTCCGGGTGCAGGCTCGACCACTGGCGGATCGCCTCGGACCAGACGCGCGGATCGTCGATCTCCTCGGCCGTCGCCCCGGCGAAGGGGTCGGCCGTGGTGTTGCGGATGCAGTTGCCGCTGGTCTGGATGGCGTGCATGTCCACCGCCGCCAGGGCGTCGAGGATGTCGGGCGCGTCGGCCAGCTTGATCCAGTGGAACTGCAGGTTGGTGCGGGTGGTGAAGTGGCCGTAGCCCTTATCGTACTTGCGGCCGATCTGCGCCAAGGCCCGCATCTGCGTCGGGTTCAGCGCCCCGTAAGGCACCGCGATCCGCAGCATGTAGGCGTGGAGCTGCAGGTAGAGCCCGTTCATCAACCGGATCATTTTGAACTGATCTTCGGTGATTTCGCCGGCCAGGCGGCGGCCCACCTGTTCGCGGAACTCGGCGGCCCGGTCGGCCAGGAATTCCTTATCGAGGGTGTCGTAGCGGTACATGCCCTCTCCCTACTTGCGCTTGATCAGGTTGACGCGGCCGCTGGAGCGGGCCGCGCCGGAGGCGTGCTGCAAGGCTTCGATGGCGGCGCCGCCCTCGGCCTGCTTGCCATGATGCAGATGGTTGGTCGGGCCAAGCGCCCGCAGACGCTCGCGATAGCTGAGCGGCGCCCACAGGCTCTCGCTCTCGATCAGGTCGATGAGGTAGGGCTCGACGATCACCGTCTGCTGGGTCTTGGCCGAGGCTTCCGCCGCCTCGCCCGCTTCGGCGTCTTCGAACAGCTCCGCATCGGCGAAACGCTCGACCCAGGCGCCGGCCTTCCAGAAGACGACTTCGCCGTCCGTCAGGCGGTTGGCGGTCAAGGCTCTCATAACTTCACTCCCCGCTCGCGGCCCCGAGCTTCGACTTGTGAGACAATTTCCATTCCCCCGGCCTGGGCCAGCGCCATCGCCTCGCCGACGATCAGCAGGGCGGGCCCGGCGATCTCGGCGGCGGCCAGGGGCAGCCCCGCAAGGGTGGTGACGATGCGGCGCTCATCGGCGCGGCTGGCGTTCTCGACGATCAGCGCCGGGGTCGATCCGACCCGTCCGGCGCCGATCAGCCGCCCGGAAATCCCGGCGGCGGTCGAGACGCCCATATAGATCACGACGGTCTGGTTGGCCTTGGCCAGGCTCTCCCAGTCCAGGTCCGGCTCGCTGCCCGAAGCGGCGTGACCGGTGACGAAGGTCACCGCCTGGGCGCTGCCGCGATGGGTCAACGGCGCGCCGGCGTTAGCGCTGGCGGCTAGGGCGGCGGTGACGCCCGGAACCACATGGCATTCGACGCCGGCCTCGCGGCAGGCTTCCAGCTCTTCACCGCCACGGCCGAAGATGAAGGGGTCGCCGCCCTTCAGGCGCACGACATTCAAGCCTTCTTGGGCGAAGGCGACCAGCATGCGGTTGATTTCGTCTTGGGCGTAGGAATGGCGCGACTTGCGCTTGGCCACCGAAATCAGCCGCGCGCCGCTCGGCGCAAGGGCGAGGATTTCGTCAGAGACCAGGCCGTCATGGACGACGACCTCGGCGGCCTGCAACGCCTTCAAGGCCTTGATGGTCAGCAGTTCGGGATCGCCGGGGCCAGCGCCCACCAGCCACACAGCCCCCACCGAACGCCTCGGACGTCCGCCCAGGAGGACGAGGCGCTTGCTCTCCCCATTTTTGGGCTTGCCGTGGGACATGGGTTTTAGCTTCTCTATACGCTGAACTTGAAAACCAGAGCGGGACGGGCTCGCACCCGCCCCGCCGATTTATCCGCCGACGAAAAGGGCCGATACCTCGGCGGACGGTTGCAAATTGGTCGCGGAAGGCCCAATTCGCAACCCAAGTACTTCTGCCGGGGGTGTCAGGAAAACTCGATGGAGCGAAACGCGGACCGCCGCCGTTTGCCGCCACTCAACGCTCTACGGGCGTTCGAGGCCGCTGCGCGTCACCTGAATTTCTCACGCGCCGCGGACGAACTCTCCGTCACGCCCGGCGCTGTCAGCCAGCAGATCCAGAACCTGGAAGACTATGTGGGCGCCGCGCTCTTCAAGCGCACGCCCAAGGGCCTGCTGCTCACCGACGCGGCCCAGACCGCCCTGCCCGCCCTGCGTGAGGCCTTCGACCGGCTGGCCGAGGCCGCCTCGATGCTGACCGCCGCGGTCGACGGCCGCCGCCTGACCCTGACCGCCGCCCCCTCGTTCGCCGCCAAGTGGCTGGTGCCGAGGCTCGGGCGCTTCGAAGAGCTCCATCCGCAGGTCGACGTCTGGCTGTCGGCCGGCCTGGAGCTGGTCGACCTGACCGCCGGCGAGGTCGACATCGCGATTCGCTACGGGGCCGGCCGCTATCCGGGGCTGGAGGTCCGCCGCCTGATCGGCGAGACGGTGATTCCGGTGCTCAGCCCGGGCCTGGCCGAGACCAATCCGCTGAACGAGCCCGCCGACCTCGCCAACCACATCCTACTGCACGACGGCTCGCCCGAGCCGGACGACAGCTGCCCCGACTGGACGATGTGGCTGGCGGCCCGCGGCCTGCGCGGCGTCGACGGCGCGCGCGGCCCCCGCTTCAACCAGTCGAGCATGGTGATCGAGGCCGCGGTCAACGGCCGCGGCGTGGCGCTGGCCAAGCGCACCCTGGCCCAGGCCGACCTGGACGCCGGCCGGCTGATCACCCCGCTGCCGATCGCGACGGCCGTCGATTTCGCCTACTACGTCGTCCATCCGAAGGCGAAGGGCCGGCTGCCGCAGGTGAAGGCCTTCATCAACTGGATCGCCGCCGAGGCCGAAGCGCACGAAATGGCGCTGAGAGCGCTGGACAACGGCGCCGGGATTTAGTCCTAGAGCCCTATGAACATCACCACTGATGATCGGCCGCTTCCGGCCGACTGCGAGACCATGCTCGACGTCCGCAAAGGCGTCGACGCTCTGGACCGCGCCCTCGTGCTCATGCTGGCCGAGCGCCAGCGCTACATGGACGCCGCCGCCCGCATCAAGACCGACCGCCACACCGTGCTGGACACCGCCCGGATCGAGGATGTGGTCGCCAAGGTGAAGGTGGCCGCGCTTGGCGCCGGGCTTTCCGAAGAGATCGCCGAGCCGGTCTGGCGCACCCTGATCGACCGTTGCATCGCCTATGAATTCGGCGTCTGGGATCAGATCCGCGGCGTCCGCAAGGACTGAAGCGCGCGTTCGTGCACGTAGGCCGCGACGTCGCCCAGGGCGGCGTCCAGAGCGTCCCGCACGGCGTTCAATCCACCCGGCCCTTCCGCCTCGGCGAGCGCGCAGGCCTCCCCGAGCTGGAAGGCGCCAATGCCGCGCGCCGCGCCCTTGATGGTGTGGACCGCGTCACGCCAGCCATCGACCGCGGGATCGAGCAGCGCCGACCAGATCGCCGCCTGCTCGCGAAAGAGGCTCAGCACCTCGTCGATCACCTCGCCGTCGCCGGCGGTGAAATCCTCCAGGTACTTGAAGTCCACCGCGCCGGTGAGATCTCGCCTGGCCATGTTCATCTCCCGCTTTGGACACTCAACGTCAGGTTTCGAACATAATCGGCGCCAGAGCAATCACGCCAAGAGGACCTTCGAGCTTTATGTCCACGGCGGAAGATGTATCGTGCTCCCACTCCCCCTCACCTGTCGCCATGCGACAATCGAGGGCGAAGCATGCGCGTTTACGGGTTCTCTCTAGTCAATCACCTGGGCGAACCGTTCGAGCGTTGCGAACTGATTTGCCGTGACGACGCCCACGCCCTCGAATGCGCCGAATCGCTGAGCGCCAAATGCGCCCAGGTCGAGGTGCGATTGGCCGGTGAATGCATCGGCTCAATCCACGCCGGGCCATGGCAAGCCGAGCGCTGGCTCAGGCGCATTCTCGAATAGATCCCATTCCCGCAATTGTCGTGTCGGCAATGCTTGCAAAGCTTGGAAAGGGCGGCTAGTAGAACGCCTCCCGCGACGGGGGCCGCAAACGATCCTGCAAACGGTCGTTTTCATCCCCGCTTCGGTCCACCCGCAAAGCCTTATGGCGCAACGGGTTTGGGTGCATAGCTCAGTTGGTAGAGCAGCTGACTCTTAATCAGCGGGTCGTAGGTTCGAATCCTACTGCACCCACCAATTTCCTCAGTGAAATCAATGGTGGTCTCGGATGTTCGCAAGAACATTCCGCGCTACGTGCGACTTGGCTCAAGTCGCACGTGCGACCTGCTCTCCATCTTCGGTCGCCCCGGCCCAGTTGGAGCTATGCGGCCTTCTTCTCATCGAGGAAGGTCTCGCTGTGGGCATGGCATTCCCAACCGCTCGGCCCTCTGACCCATGTGGAGCTATCGGCCGCGCGCAACTCCGACGACTTTCCGTTCATCGTCACGCTCTGACGCACCGTATAGGCGATGATCGCCACATTGGGTGCAGGCGTCGCGACCTCGACGTCGTCGAACTCGTACGAATGAAGCGCCCAACCGCCATCCTCGGTCATCTTCCCCATCTTGTCCTTGGCGATGCTCATCACGCCTCGGGCGCCTGTCACCAGGCTGGTTTGTCCCGATAGCTTAGCGGTTCTGCGGCCTTCATGGCGTCCCAGTAGGATTTCTCCAGGGCGATGACTTCGTCGCTGGTGGGCGCTGATACGTCGGACATTGGAACCTCCTTTGCGTCGTCGCAGGAGGAAATCACTGCACGCCCGCCATGGTTCCAAACTCCTGGGCGTCGCGCAGCTCAACGCATCATTGCAAATAGCTCGCAATAGCGAGTATGGAGCAGCCCTCAGTTTCGAGTTCAGTGGGGGCGTATCACACCGAAACGCCCCTCTGTCGGAGAGCCGGCGCGGCGAGACGGGAACTATCCTCACGCAGGCGAGTTCACTCCGCGAATTCCCCACTGTCATGCTTAACAGGCCTGAATGTTCGAGTAATCCAGGCGGCCTATCGGTCGCCTGGCCTTGGCGTCTCGCGCTCGGCGGGTCGCCCGTTCCGCCGATGGCGGAATGCTGACGCCTCCGATCTCCCAGGATCGGAGGCGTTGTCGATTCCCCGGCCCCGGCGGCGCGTTCAGTACCTGGGACTGCCGTCTTCCCAGTAGTAGCGCCTGGCGCTCGGATCATAGAAATAGTACCGGCCGGCGCGCTCATCGAAATACTGCCGCCGATTGACGTTGTCGAAGCGGGGCGTTGTCGCCGCGCCGATCGCCGCGCCCGCTGCGCCGCCGACCAACGCGCCGGTCAGGGAGCTGTCGACCGCCGCGCCAATCGCGGCGCCGGCGAGGCCGCCGGTCGCAGCCCGTTGCGTCGTCGTGGTCCCGCAGGCCGCCGCCAGCAGTCCGCATCCGACGATGATCACTGGCATGACCTTCATGGAGCATCCTCCTCAAGCCGCCCAGCGCCCACCAAGATCAACAGCCCTGCCCAATCAGCGGTTCCCGGGAGATAAGCCGGGCCCCGCCGACGCGGCCGAAGCTTAGAGCCGGCGCCCGGACGGTGGCCGAGATAGGCGTCAGATGTACGGCACGGCCCCGTAGCGACCGTAGTAGTCGAACAACTTGGTGCGCCAGGAATCGCCGGCCCCGAGCTCCTCAAGATCCTGCCGGTCCAGGGAGGGCGCGGCTTCGAGTTGCGATTTTTCAAGCGCGACGACGTAGCCATCCTTGCCAAGGTCGTATTCCAGCATCGACCACGGGAGCGGATGCAGGCGCTCGCCGATCCCCAGGAACCCGCCGAACGACATCAGCGCGTAGACTACCTGTCCCGAAGCCTTGTGGATCGACAGATCCTCGACATGACCTATCCGTTCACCGGCTTGGTTGAAGACCGAGCTCCCCTTCACGCGACTGGCCGTGATCAGATGATGGGCCGAAACGTGGGCCGCCATGAGGTTTCTCCTCTTGATCAGGCCGTCCCACGGGCCGCGGGCGGCCACTATGGAGGTAACCGCAAGCCGCCATCCCGTGTTCCGCCAGGCCGTCGTCGCCGCGGGCGTCAGGCGCGCTGGGCCATCAGCCCGACCGCCGAGATCGCGGCGGCGGCGCACGCTTCGTCATTGTCGGAACTGTCGCCGGTGACGCCGACCGCGCCGATCGGCCGCTGCTCGCCGTCGACGATGATCAGGCCTCCAGCGGCCGGGACCATGCCATGGGGCGCTATCGCGCCCAGGGACCCCACGAAACCAGGTCTTTCAGCCGCCATCTCAGCGATGCCGCGCGACGAGATTCCAAGACCGAGCGCGCCTGAAGCCTTCCCGATCGCCAGCTGCGGCCGCAGCGTCGAGGCGCCGTCCTGCCGTTGGAAGGCGAGCAGGTGGCCCCCGGCGTCGAGCACCGCGACGCTCAAGGGGCGCAGGCCAAGTTCGCCCCCCTTGAGGATCGCCGCGCCGATGATCTGATTTGCCTGTTCCAGCGTCATGTAAGTCATCCTGGTCGTCCAAAGCGTTGATCGACCGCTTCCGCGGCGAGTTGAGCGGTGGCCGCCGAGAGCGTCCAACCGAGGTGCCCGTGGCCGGTGTTGTAGAACACCGACTTTCGGCCTCCTGGCCCGACGCGCGGCAGCATGCTGGGGGTCATGGGGCGCAGACCGGCCCACGGAACCACCTCGCCTGTCGGCATTCCAGGAAAGAGCCGTTCGGCCCACGCCACCAGCGGCGCGATGCGGTCAGCCCGGATGTCCCGGTTCTCGCCATTGAATTCGGCGGTCCCGGCGACCCGGAACCGGTCGCGGCCAAGCCGGCTCGTGACGATCTTGGCGTCTTCGTCCAGCAGACTGACGGTGGGCGCAGCGCGCCGCCCCGCTTCGTCCCCCAGGCCGACGGTGATGGAGTACCCCTTCACCGGATAGATGTTGACGCGGTCGCCCAGCATCCTGGCCAGCCGGCGGCTGGCGACGCCGGCGCAGATGACCACACCGTCCGCCGACAGCACCTCGTCGCCTTCCCCGCGGTCCGACACGTCCCGCACCCTCACGCTCACCCCGCGATCGTCGGCGTGCATCTGGCCGACATCGGCCTCGAGCCGCAGGACCCCGCCCAACCTGACGCAGGCCTCGGCCAGGCCACGGGTGAACTTATGGATGTCGCCGGTGCTGTCCGATGGAGTGAAGAATCCCGCATGATACCCGGCGTCGGCGTCCAGCGCCGGCTCGATGGCCAGCAGTTCCGACTTCGTGACGGCATGACGTTCGAGGCCACCCTCGCCCAGCAACCGGTTGGCTCTCGCCGCCCGCTCGAATGACGGCTTGTCGTAGTAGAGGTGCAGAATTCCACGCGGCTCGAAGTCGAACGCGATCTTCTCCCGCTGGGCCATGGCCAGGAGGTGTTCGCGCGAGGCGATCGCCAGCCGGGTCGTTTGCAGGGTGTTCTGCTTGTAATTGCGGATCTGACCGCAGAACTCAGCGAGCCAGGAGTATTTGTGGAGGCCGGGCCGCGGGTTCATCAGGAGTGGCGCGTCAGGACGCAACATCCATCGCAGGCCCTTCAGGATCGTGCTCCAGCTGTTCCAAACCTCGGCGTTGCTGGCCGAGAGTTGGCCGCCATTGGCGTATGATGTCTCCATCCCCGGGTAGCGACGCCGCTCGACGATGGTGACGCTGTGGCCGCGCTGGAGCAGCGCATAGGCGGTGGTGACGCCCGTGATCCCCGCACCGATGACAATGATGGCCGCCATGCGACGTCTCCGAAATTCAGCAGCCCCGCGCGGCTTCGGCCCATTATTGTTGGTGTCTCGCAGCGAAACCCCGTCCAATCGAGGGGCCTGGAGCCTGAGGCCCGTCACCCCTCCCGCCGGCCGTCTGGCGTGGTGGGAGCCCCCCGTTTGAGGGGGGCCGCCGAGAGGTCGGCGTCGGAGCATGACCGGTAGGGAGCTCGCGCTCAGACCAGGCGCAGGGCGTTTTGGAGACGACGATGCAGTTCGCGAAGATTGAGACGCCGCGCCGTAGCCGCTCGGCGCGGGGCCGGGCCATTTTCATCTCCGCCCTGCTGGGCTGCACCTCCATCGCAGGCGGCGCGGTCGGGCAGACCTACGACCTGGCGATCCTCCATGGCCGCGTCATGGATCCCGAGAGCGGCCTGGACGGCTTGCGCAACGTCGCCGTCTCGCAAGGCAAGATCGTCCGAGTGACGCGCCGGCCGATCCGTGGCCGCAGCGTCATCGACGCCAGCGGCCTGGTGGTGGCCCCCGGTTTCATCGACCTTCACGCCCACGACCACAGCCCCCTCACCCACCGGCTGCACGCCCAGGACGGGGTCACCACCGCCCTCGAGCTCGAGAACGGCGCCTTCCCGGTGCGCGCCTGGTACGCATCGCGGATCGGCGTCTCGGCGATCAACTTCGGGGTGTCGGCCTCGCACGGGGTGATCCGCGCCATCGCGCTGACCGGGTTGGACGAACGGCGCGTCACCGGCGACCTCGAGGCGGACATCAAACTCCTCGAAGGCAAGGCGGACTGGCAAAACGCGCCGTCCGACGCCGCCGAGCGGCTACGAATGATCGATCTGGTGGGCAAGGAGCTCGACGACGGCGCAGTCGGCGTCGGGTATCATTTGGCGACCACTCCCGGCGCGGACACCGCTGAACTGAGTGCGCTTTTCGCGGCGGCCGCGCAGCGTTCGGCGCCGAACTTCATCCACATCCGCTCGGTCGGCCAGGTGACGCCGAGCACCGCCGCCCGCGAGGTTATCGCGATCGCGAAGTCCACCGGCGCCAGCGTCCATATCGTCCACGTCAACAGCAGCGGCCTTTGGGACACGGCCGATATCCTGACCCAGGTGAAGGAGGCCCAGCGGACCGGCCTTGACGTCACCACGGAGGCCTATCCCTACACCGGCGCCATGACCGCGCTTGATGACCCCCGGTCCGGGGCCGAGGGCATGGCGACCTACCGGAGCAGCTTCCACGACCTCGAGCTTGTCGCCACCGGGGAACGCCTGACGGCCGAGACCTATGAAGCGGCGAAGCGGCGCGATCCGCACGGGGCGCTCATCGCCCATGTGATGACCTTGGATAATGTCGACCTGGCCCTTGAGAACCCCCTGGTGATGGCCGCCAGCGACGGAGAAGCCTACCACGACGGCAAGGGCCACCCGCGGGGCGCCGGGACCTTTTCACGGATCTTCAGCCGCTACGTCCGGGAGAAGCAGACGGTGCCGCTGATGCAGGCCATCGCGAAGGTCAGCCTCATGCCGGCGCGGCGGCTTGAGGCCTATGTTCCGGACATGAAGCTGCGCGGGCGCATCCAGAAAGGGGCCATCGCGGACATCACGATCTTCGACGCCGACAAGATCGCGGATCGCGCGACCTACGAGAACCCGACGGCTCCATCGGCCGGCATCGCCTATGTCCTGGTCGCCGGGCGGGCCGTCGTTGACCGCTACAGGTTCCAGGACGGCGTGAAGCCGGGCGTGCCCATCTATGGCGCTGGTCTGAAGGCCCCGGCCAAGCGTTAAGCTGGCGCGCCTTGCTCCTGGCACGGCTCTCGCCGGCCAGGGGTTCGGGTTTGAAGACCCCCGGGTTCAGCGCCCGAAACGGTAGGGATCGGGAAGGATCGTTGAGCGATCGACCTCTCCGGTTCGATAGTAGCGAGCGATCATGTCGCCCACCGCAGGCTCCTGGCGGGCGAAATCCGAGTGCCCGTAGTCCTTGAACACCACGAGCTGACCGTTGGGGAGATAGGGCATCAGCTCGGCTTGAACGAACACCAGCGGGGTCGCGACATCGAGGTCGCCATTGAGCACCAGGGTCTCGGTTTCGTCGTAGGCGCCGCGACGATACGCCGGCGGCGGCTCGTGCCTCGGCCATCGCTTCATGACCGCCTGGAACAGCATATCCAGCGGCGAGCCCATCGAGGCGGCCGACGCCCCGAAGCTCTTCTCCAGGCTGCCATACCGGTACCCATCCAGGGCTCCCTTGGCGAGAATGTCGCCCCAGATCACGCCCTTGAGCCCCTCGGCGCCGCCATCGCCAAACGCCTTCAGAGCCTGGGTGTCGCCGTTCTTAGCCGCCAATGCGGCGTCGATGAACGCCAGCGCGCCAGCGCGGCTGTAGAGCGAGACGAATAGACCCAGGCGCGACTTGCCGTCATCGACGCCACCGACCGCGCTCGCCTCGCCGAGCCTGACGGCCTTGAGCAGGCTGGCCCGCAGATCGGGCGTGCGGCTCGCGCAGGCCTGGTCACCGCGGCAAAGCTCGGCCAGCCGCGCCAGCACCTGATCGTTCACATGGGCGCTGAAGACGAAATGGCCCGGCGGATTGGCGCCGGCCATGACCGACCGCTGGATGACGCCAGGATGTGCGCGCGCATAGAACTGCGCCACGCGCGTCCCGTAGCTGACGCTAAGCAGGTCGATTTTCTCGGCGCCCAGCGCTGCGCGCGCGGCTTCGAGGTCGTCGATGACGCCGAACATCGAGTAGCGGGCAAGGTCGTAACCCTTGTGCTCCAGCCGCTTCGCGCAGACCCCGCCGGCGACTTCCAGATTGTGCAGGCTGCCTGCGGACAGAAGGTCCGGCGCGGCGACCAGCTCGTCGATTTCAGGGCAGTCGAGCACGACCGGACCGTCGGCCCCGCGATACCCCAGATAATAGACGTCGCGATCCCCCGCGATCTGGCCGGTTGGCAGGTTCGAATGAAGGTTCGGGCTACCCGGACCGCCGTTGAGGACAAACACCGGCGCGCCCGGCGTCTTGCTGGTCGTCGGGATCTTGACCAGCGGCAGTTGGAGCCTGCGTCCTGCTGGCTTGGCGCTGTCCTCAAGGACGGTGAGGTTCGCGCACTGCGCTGTGGCGGGAAATTTGCCCGCCTGCCCCGGCCCGGCGCACGGGCCAAAGGGCGTCAGCTCCACAGCCTGCGCCGGCGAGACCTGGCAACACAGCGCCAGGGTCGCGGGAAGCAGGGTCAGCGCGAGCCGCGAGCCCGCCTTGGTGGTCTTGGGCGAGAACTGCATGGGTCATGTTCCTGATTGGCGTCGACGCACCTGGCGCGCGGTTCGGCGCCTCGGTGCGGACGCGCTGTCGCCAGCGCTGCGATCGTGGCTGCGAACAGCCGAGCCACATGCCCGCCGCAAGGCGACGGGCATGGGCAAGCGGGCTAGAACTCCCGCACGGCCTGGACGCCCCAGGTGCGTCCTGGCGCGAAGGTGCCGAAGTGGGCTCCGCCTGCGGAGGGCCGGAATTCAGAGGCGGTGTAGCGGTTGTCGAACAGGTTATCGACGAAGCCGCCCAGCTTCCAATTCTCGGCCTTCACACCCAACCTCAGGTCAACGACCTCGGGGTTGGACAGACGTTCGACGTTGTCGTTGTCGGTGAAGCCGCTCCAGCCATTTCGGTAGGAGGCGAAGCTGTACAGATCGAGGTCGTCCGTCAGCGGCCGGCTATAACTGACGATCGCCGACAGCGAGTACTTGAAGGTCCTGGGCAGTTGGTTGCCCGAGTAATCCACGCCACCGGTGACGAAGTCCTTGAACTTCGCATCGAGGTAGCCGGCGGCGACGTCGATGCGCAGGCCCTCGATCGGCGCGGCGCTGACTTCCAGTTCCAGGCCCTTGTTCCGAACCCGGCCCGCGTTCACGCCGAGGTTGTTGATCTGCATGAAGGGGTCGGGGATCGAGACTAGGCTGTCCTTCCGGTCCTGCAGGAAGGCCGTCAGGTTCGCCCGGAGACGGTGGTCGAGCCAATCCGTCTTCGCGCCGATTTCGTAGCCGACGCTCTTTTCCTCGTCGAACGGCAGCAGATTGACGGTCGATGCGACGCTGTTGAAACCGCCGCCCTTGAAGCCCGTCACCACCTTGGCGTAGGCGAGGAACGAGGGCGCGACCTTGTAGTTGAGGCCAAATCCGCCGCTGAGATTGTTGAACTTCGCCGTCGTCTCGGCATGGATGCGCGGATCCAGACCATTGAAGAACAACCCGAAGATCTCGGGGCAGGCTTGCTGGCAGTTGGCGGTGAAGTTCTGGGCGAAGTTGATGCTCTTCTCGTCGCGCGTGTAGCGCGCGTTCCCCCAGGCCTCCAGCTTGTCGGTCACGGCGTAGTTGACCTCGATGAAGGCCGCCGTCGATTTCAGGGCCTGCTCGTTCACGTAGGTCGTCGGGAAGCTGTCGCCGAGGTCGCCTGTCCAACCCGTAGCGAACGGGGTCAGGCCGATCGCTGAGATAGGCGTGCCCACCGGTGCGCCGAAAATTGGCGCGAACCCGGGGGTGACGACCCCGCCGGAATAGAGTTGGGCGATGTTGGCGCCGCCGATGGCTCCAGAGAACAGCCCTCCGACCAGGTTGTCGAAGTTGAGCGCGATCTCCTCGTCGAGGTAGTTGACCCCCGCCACGAAGCTGAGAGCGCCAAACTTCTCCGACGCGAACCGGAGCTCGGTGAAGAACGAGTCGTGCGAGGCGTCGTAGACGATGTCGTTCAGGTGGAAGTTCGTCCGGTCTTCATCGCGCCGGGCGTAGAAGTCGGCCGAACGATAGCTGGCGATGGCGGTGGCGAGGCCCGCCGCCGTTTGCCAGTTCACCTCCTGGAAGAGGTGGAACTGTTTGAAGTTACGCGCCTCCGGGACGTCCCGGAACTGGTTGCGGGTGTCTTCCGGCCGCGTCCCAGGAACCGGCACGGTACGGTTGCTGTCCAGGAACCCCGAGGCCGCGTCCGGCGCCTCGACCACCAGCGGCGAGCCGCCGTCCGCTTCGATGTATTCGAGCGTGGTGGTGAAATCCCAGTCCGGGTGCGGGGTCAGCAGGGACCGGATGCGGATCGACTTGGTGTCCTGGGCGTCGGCGTAGTGCGCCTGGTTGACGATGTAGTCGAAGCCCTTGTTCTGATCGATCAGCAGCCCCGAGACACGGACGGCCCACAGGTCGGCGACGATCGGCACGTTGACGGCGGCGCGAAGTTCGCGGTGTTCCTTGGTGGCCAGCTGCAGGTCCACATAGCCGCCGAACGTGAAGTCGGGCTTCACCGTGATGACGTTGAGGGCGCCGCCGACGGCGTTGCGGCCATAGAGCCCGGCCTGGGGTCCCCGCAGGATCTCGACGCGCTCGGTGTCGTAGAAGGTCGCCGTGGAGAACAGCAGCCCGCCGATATAGATGCCGTCCCGGTACACCCCGACGCTGGGATCCTCGTCGCTGAGATTCCGGCCGCTGCCGCGGATGGAGATCTCGGCGGAGGTGTTGCTTTCCTGGGTGAAGGTGGCGTTCGGAACAAGGTCGACGAAGTCAGCGACTTCATCGAGGTTTCCGGCCTTGACGGTCTCGTTGGACAGCACGGAGATCGCGACCGGGACATCCTGGGCGCTCTCGGCGCGCTTGCGCGCGAAGACCGTGATCTCCTCGATGGTGAAGCTCTCGGCCTCGCCCGATGTCTGGGCGGCCGCGGAAGTCGCGGGGATCAGCGCCGCGGAGAAGGCGGCGCAGGCCAGCAGGTATGAAAGACGCGTGGAGCGTCCTTCCAGCTGCATTGCGGCACGGGGGCGATTGTCGCTGATCAGTACAGCGCTCCACCCGGAATTCATCTCACTCATAGGTCCCCCTAATTTGCTCTACGCCCCTGCCCCGCCGGCGCGAAGCGTCGGCGTGAAAGGCGTGACAAGGTCCATCCGCCCAGCTCGGCCTCGAGACCCGCAGGGCGCCCACCCAGGGCGCACCGTGGGCGGTCGTTCGCGGGCCGCTTGGCGGACATGGGTCTCGCTAATCAGAGGCTAGGAGCCAGAGCCGACAGCTTCCCCCCTCATTCGACCGGGGCGGTCAGATCTATGCGCGGGCGCGACCCAGCCATTTGAGGGGATCGGTGCGGTTAGAGGACCAGGGCCGGTCGCCTGGAGGCCAAAGGCGTCGAGGAATGTGCCGCGGCGCCCCGCCTTGTCGCTGACATAGGCAAGAGGTCGGCCTCGGTGAGACCGGCCGGTCGGCATGGTCATTTGTAATGGGAAGGCTGCGCGGTCGGGGCTGAGTTCAGAGTCCCAGCCCCCTGGCGCGGTCAGCCCGGCATGTGCACGCCCAGCAGCTTGAAGAAGCCGAACACCACGAGCAGGCCGAGGGTGGCGACGGCCACGAAGGTGACGTGGACGCGCCGGGCCCAGTGGCCCCAGCCCGCCGTGTGCGCCGGCGCTCGCCGCGTCCACATGCGGACGGCTTGGACCGACAGGGCGAGCGCGATCAAGACGGCCAGGTTGGCCACGACGACCATGATCCAAAAGCGGCCCTTGTCGCCGAGCGCCATCTGGTTGATCAGGCTGTCACCCTTCGCAAAGCCCGCCAATATCGAGGCCGGAAACGCCAGCGCGGTGAGGGCCGCCGCCACGCCCAAGCCGTTGGTGAGACTGCGGAAGCGGCCGGCCTGAGGCCAGAGGAACAAGAAGAACCCTGTCGCCGCGGCTCCGCCCAGGGCGATGAACGCCATCAGCATGGATTTCGGGTTGAAGATCGGGCTGGCCGGCGCCCAAGCCTGGTCGGCGAGTCCGGGCGTCAAATAGGCGACGGTCCCGTCGGCGTTCAGGGTGAAGGCGATGTACGGTGGCTGGTATCGATTGATCGTATAGGGGTCGTCCCAGATGTTCTTGCCGGTCGGGCTGGCGAACACGCCCCCGCCGATGTCGACATAGGGGCCGACGCCGTTGAGCAGCAGGCCCCGACCGTCCTTCGAGCGTTCCACCTTGAAGACCGCCGCCGGATTGAACGCCTGGCCCAGAGCCTCAACGGTCGTGAACGGCCGCTTCTGGGTCCAATAGGCGCCAACGAGCGTCTTCAGATCGGACTTGCCTGGCGAGACCTCCGGCGCGGGCTGCTGGAGGAACCGTTCGACGAAGGATTCCCGCAGTTCGTAGCCGGTGGGAGGGCCCTGAACCGGCAGTTTGCCGGCGGCCTTCTCGGCGCCTGTGTAGCTGGACCACCCTGCGAGCCCGCCCTGCATGGACGAAACAAAGAAGCCGAACCGCTTCTCCGGGATCATCACCATCATGCTTTGGAAGCCCGGGGCTCCGCCGCCATGCTCAATGGTCTGCGCCCCATTGAGCTTCATGGTCCAGAAGGTGTGGGCAAAGCCCAGGGAGATCGGCGCGTTGCGGTATCGCTCGATCTGCAGCTCCTTGAACATGGCGGGGCTGACCAGAGGGTAGCCGCCGTCTTCGCCCCGGAGCATTTGAGCCTGCATGTAGCGGGCGATGTCGTTGGCGGTCGAGACGATGGTCCCGGCAGGCACGATCCAAGGATGAGGAAGAGCAGGCTTTTGGGCGACCGGCGTCCCGTCCTTCTCGAACACATAGTTCAGGCTCAGGTTCGCGGGATACTTCCCGTAGGCCATGCTTGTGTGGGACATCCCGAGCGGATCCCAGATGTTGGCTTTGAGGTAGGTGTCGAGCCGCTGGCCGGTCACATCCTCGATCAGGAAGCCCAGCAGGGAGAAACTCCAGTTGGAGTAGTTCGCCGGGCCGCCGGGCTCGAGCGCCAACTCGGGCATGAATCTTTCGATCTCAGCGGCGGTCAAAGGAATGTTCGCCGTTTGGCTTGAGCGGTCCAGGAAGCCGAAGTCGATGTCCTCAAAACCGGCCCGGTGATTGAGGAGCTGGCGGATCGTAACCCGCGCGCCGCGATCGCCAGGCAGTTGTACCCGCTTCAGATACTTGTTCGCCGGATCGTCGAGGGACTTGATCACGCCTCGATCGACCAGCTGGCCGATCGCCGTCGCAACGAAGGTCTTGGTGATGGAGCCGACGATGAAGCCCGACTCCTCGGGGCTCACCGGAGTACGCTTGGCGTAGTCGGAGTAGCCGTAACCCTTGGCGAAGACGACCTGACCGTCCTGCACGACGGAGACGGTGATCCCGGCGGTCCGCTTTTCGGCGACGGCCTGGCCGTAATACTGGTCCGCCCAGGCTTCCAGCTGCACGGGGTCGACGAGCTTCTCGGCCCTCGCGGTCCCCGCGGTCATCAGGAGGCACATCACCGCGGCGAGGTGCGCCAACATTCTTCCGCCAAGCCGACGCATGTGAACCGTTCCAATTCCGACGCTGATATTCCTGGCGAGCTTGAGAGCACGAATGGCGACCGCATTGACCCGCCGAATGGAGGGGGAAGACGCCGGCGGTCGATCCTAGTGCTGGGCCGCGCAGGAGCGCCACACACCTGGCGCCTCTGCGGCTTGTCCTACGCAAAGCCGAAGCGGAACCAAAATGCTGACGAAACCACGCCTGTTGGCCCACGCCGCGACGGCCGCGCTGCTCGTCCTGGCGACGCCGGCCCTCGCCAGGGCCGAAACCCTCACCCTGAAGGCGGACCGCTATCTTGATGTGGCGCGAGGCGTGCTGGTGTCGCCGGCTGTCATCATCATCAAGGATCGCGCGATCACCGCGGTCAATCCGAGCCAACCGCCGACCACCGACCGAACGCTCGAACTCCCAGGCCTGACCTTGATGCCCGGGTTGATGGACGCCCACACCCACCTGACCCTGGACGTCGCGCGCGGGTGGCGGCACGACGCCGTGACCAAGACGGCGGGCGACCTCGCCCTGATCGGCGCGGCCAACGCCGAGAAGACCCTCATGGCCGGGTTCACGACCATCCGCGACCTTGGGGCCGCCGATTTCGCCGACGTGGCGATCGCCCGGGCCGTCGAGGACGGGCTGACGCCAGGTCCCCACATCATCGCCGCCGGACACGCCACCGGCATCACCGGCGGACACTGCGACATCACCGGATATGTGCCGTCCGTTCTTCCGCCGAGCCCCGAGCGGGGGATCGCCGATTCCCCCGACGAGTTCACCAAGGCGGTTCGCTACCAGATCAAGTACGGCGCGCGCGTCGTGAAGATCTGCGCGACGGCCGGAGTGATGTCCGACGAGGCGAGCGTCGGGGCCCAGCAGCCGAGCTTGGCCGAGCTCAAGGCCGCCGCGGACGAGGCCCACCGTCACGGCCTGAAGATCGCCGCCCATGCAGTCGGCGAGGCAGGTGTCATCGCCGCCGCGGAGGCGGGCGTCGACTCCATCGAACATGCCTCCCTGCTGACCCCCGCCGCCGCCGAGGTGGTGCGGCGGCACGGCGCCTACCTGGTCCCGACGCTCTATCTGCTGGACGCCGTCGACCCGGCGTCGCTGCCGCCCGCGCTGATGAAGAAGGGCCTGCAAATCCGCGAAGCCTCCAAGGAGAGCTTCAAACTGGCCTTGCGCGCCAAGCTGAAGATCGTCTTCGGCACCGACGCGGGCGTCTATCCCCATGGCGACAACGCCAAGGAGTTCTACGTGCGCACCCAGCTCGGCCAATCGGCGCTGGAAGCGGTGAGAAGCTCGACCCTCTACGCCAGCGCGTTGCTGGACGTTCCCGACCGTGGACAGATCAAGGTCGGGCTGCTGGCCGACCTGATCGCGGTCGAGGGTGATCCCCTGACGGACGTCAGGATCCTGGAGAACGTGCGGTTCGTGATGAAGGAAGGCCACGTCTACAAGCAGCCGCCTCGGCCCTGAGGCCCGCCCGCAGCGGGGGCGTCGTCCTCCGCTGCGCGCAGGGCGTGACCTCAGGTGGTCGGTCGCGGACTTCCGGCGCCAGGCGAGTCATCTAGCCGATATTCAAACGTGTGCTGCGAGATCCATTCGAGGAAGTCGCTCCACGCAGGACCTTCCGCCGCTCCGCCGCGGCGGATCAGCACCCAGATCCCCGAGGCATGAGCCTGGTCGATCTCGACCTCCGGCCTCGCCTGCGCTGGGAACGCGGCGTTCACCCGTTCGGTCACGACGGCGCGCACCGCCTCGGCGCGAAGCGCCGGCCGGAACACCTTGCCGATCGCCGTGACCGGAAGCGCTGGGAGCAGAATCACCGAGGCCGGTTTGGCCGGCGCCTCCGAGACGTTCTCGATGATGAAGTCCTTCAGCTCATCGGCGCTGACTGAAGCGCCCGGCCGCAAGACCGCGAACACCACCGGAACCTCCCCCGCGCGGACGTCAGGACAGCCGACCGCGGCCGCGTCTGCGACCTCCGGGTGGCTGCGAGCCACCTCCTCGATCGCGGCCGGGTCGATGTTGTGGCCGCTGCGGATGATCACGTCCTTCGACCGGCCGGTCACGAAGAGCCACCCTTCGGCGTCGAACCGCCCAAGGTCGCCGGTGTGGAACCATCCTCCGGCGTCGCCGACCGGTTCCAGGCCGCCGCCGCTACGGTGATAGCCTGCGGTGACGTTAGGTCCGCGCGCGAAGATGGCCCCCACCTCGCCCTGCGCGCACTCAAGGCCGGGCGAGCCATCCGCCGCCAGGTGGCGGATCTCCACCTCGACTCCGGACACCGGCTTGCCGACGGACGTCGGCGGCGGTCGCTCCGAACGCGGCGCGGCGCAGATCACGCCGGCGGTTTCCGTCATGCCATAGACTTGATGGATGGCGACCCCGGACGCGGTTTCGAATCCTCGCTGCAACCCCTCGGCCAACTGGGCGCCCCCGGCCATGCAGATCCGCCGTGGGTCCTGCGCGGGCGGTGGCCCATCGGCCCGGCGAAGAATGTCGGCCAGTGTCGTCGGCACGCCCCCCACCAGGGTCGCATTGTGATGCTCGGCGATCCGCCAGTAGTTCTTGACCAGCAGCGGGTCGCGGTTGCCCGAAGGCGTCGGCATGATCACCCGCGCGCCAGCCGACAAGGGAGCCAGGGTCAGGAGGATCGGACCCGCCACATGGAACATCGGCAAGCCGCACATCACGGTGTCTTGGCTGTTGAAGCCGTAGCTCTCTGCCGCCGCCTGCGCGGCATGGACCTGGTTGCCATGGGTGTGGACGACCAGCTTCGGCGCCCCGGTGGTCCCGCCGGTGTGGAAATAGGCCGCCCTGTCGCCCGGGGCTCTTGCCTCATCCGGTCTTGGCGGGGCGTCGCCCGCGCCCGCCATCAGGGCGGAGAAAGCGAGGGCGCCCTCGGGGGCCTCGCCGCCAAGCGTCACGATCGCTTTCAGGCTGGGTGTCCTGCGGCCGACCTCGAGCGCCTTGGCCCATATCTCCGGGTAGGTTTGCGGGCCTACCGTGACCAGCACCTTGCTGTCCGCGGCGCGCAGGATTTCCGATAGGTGCTCGATGCTGAGCAGGTAGTTCACCGGGTTGACGACGCCCGCGGTCTCGGCGCCCCAGAAGGCGAACTGCACGTCGAGGAGGTTCGGCGCCAGGATGGAGACGACATCCTCATGGCCGATGTCGAGGCGGCGGAACAGGTTGGCCGCGCGCGCCACGCCGGACGCGAACGCCGCGCGGGTGAGCCGGACCGGATCATCCTCCAACCTGGCCGTGGGCAGGAAGACCAGGGCCTCGGCCTCGGGCGAGCTCCGCGCCGGCCCAAGGATAAGGTCATAGACGTTGCGCGCCGTGGGGCCCGCCCGCACGGTCGATTGGCTCAGCGGCATGCCGGCGTCCCTTCAAAAAAGAAATGTAGCGGTCGACTAGCCGCCTGGGGCCTCCGCCAGAGGCGGGCTCCCCGCGCGCCCGGCTTTCCGGATCCGGTAGAGCCCGACCGTCAGCAGCGGCGCGATGAACACGCCGAGATAGACCCAGGCCATGACGCCGTAGCCCTGAGCCACGAGCGCGATGACCCCGAGATTGGCCAACAGGACGCTGATCAGGATGGCCGACATGGTGAAGGCGGCGTTGGCCATCCGGCTCGGGGGCCGCCATCCCTTCTCTTCGCAGAAGACCGCCACGCGCTCGAGCAGGCCCTGCAGGACGCCGGCGCCCGACCGGATGAAGGCGCCGAACAGCATCACCGAATAGATGACGAGGAAGCCGGGCGCCTTCAGCTCGCCGATCATCCAGTAGATCGGCACCGCCTGCTCCAGCACGCCCGGATAGGCGGCGAAGAAGGCGACATGGAAGATGGCGGCCGGGACCATCGTGATGAAGGCGGCGGCCACGCCGGCGCCGACCGCCTCGGTTCGCGTCTCGATGGGCCGCACCGCGTAGAGGATCAGAGGCGCGACGGAGAGGTTGTAGAAGGCGTACTTCAGGCCGCTCACGGTCCAGCCCGCCGAGGCGTCCCAGTTGGCCGCATGGACGGCGATCTGACCGCCTCCCCGGTCAAGGGCGATGACCAGGAAGATCGTGAAGACCGCGTAGAGGACGAAGGACCAAACGGTCATCACAGCCGTCAGCAGGGCTCGGCCGAAGAACGACAGCAGGCCGATGACCCCGGCCATGCCGACCAGCCCCAGGATCCGCGGCAGATGGAAAGCGTCGGTGACGATCGTGCCGGCCGCGGCCGTCAGGACCGACAGCATCAGCAGCAGCATCGCCACGGCGGTCAGCTCGAACACCACCCACCCTGGGCCCAGCAGCCCGCGAATGAAGGTGCGGTAGTCGTAATATTTGTAGAGCCGAGAGAACTCGAAGGTGATCGCAAGCACGAGCCCCATGCAGCCGATCGCCGCGGCGATCCCCATCAGGCCGCCCCAGAAACCGTACCGGGTGAAGTACTCCACGATCTCCCGGCCGGTGCCGTAGCCGCCGCCGATAATCACCGACTGCACCACGCACCCTGGCGCGATGTAGACGCGGAAGATCCTGTCGATGGATTGCATGGTCGCGCCCAAGACGATGCCCCGAGCTAGCCGACAGCCATGCAGACGGACTTGATCTCCGAATACAGGCCCACGGCTTCTTCCCCCATTTCGCGGCCGATCCCCGACTCCTTGTAGCCCCCAAACGGCAAGGCGGCGTCGAAGATGTTGTGGCAGTTCACCCACACCGTCCCGGCCTTGATCGCCGGCGTCAGCCGCTGGATGCGATTGACGTTGGTCGAGTAGATGCTCGAGGCCAGGCCGTACGGCGTGTCGTTGGCCAGTTTCACCGCCTCCGCCTCATCGTCGAAGCACTGGACCGCCAGCACGGGCCCGAAGATCTCCTCGCGCACGATGCTCATGGAGTGGTCGGTGTTGGCGAAAATCGTGGGCGAGACATAGAAGCCCTCGGAGGCGAGTTGACCGCCGCCGACCACAAGCTCCGCGCCCTCGGCGACGCCCGCCTCGATGTAGGCTTGAACGCTTCGTTGCTGGCCGGCCGACACCATCGGCCCCATCTGGGTCGCCGGATCGAGGCCCGGGCCGACCTTGATCGACTTCGCCGCCTCGCCGAGCGCCGCCATGAGGCAATCATAGATACCCCTCTGGACATAGAGGCGCGAGCCAGCCGAGCACACCTGGCCGCAATTGGCGAAAATACCCAGGATGATCCCGGGGATCGTGGCCGCCAGGTCGGCGTCGTCCAGGACGATGACCGGCGACTTGCCACCGAGTTCGAGCGAAATCCGCTTCATCGTATCGACGCCGCTGCGGGCGATCGCCTTGCCGACCGAGGTCGATCCGGTGAACGCGATCTTGTCGATGCCGGGATGGCTGACCATCGCATCGCCGATCTCGCCGCCGGCGCCAGTGATCACGTTGACGACGCCCTCGGGGAACCCCGCCTCAAGGACCAGTTCGCCGATGCGCAGCGCCGTCAGCGGGGTGTCGGACGCCGGCTTGAGGATGACCGTGCAGCCGGCGGCCAGAGCGGGCGCGAGTTTCCACACCGCCATGAGCAGCGGCATGTTCCAGGGGATGATCGCGCCGACGACGCCGACCGGCTCGCGCCGCGTGTAGGCGAAGAACCGCGTGTCGGGCGCATAGGGCACAGACACATCGAAGGTCCGGCCGTGGATCTTCGTGGCGAACCCGGCCATGTAGCGCACGAAGTTCACCGACAGCGGCACGTCGAGCCCCGTCGCTTGCGAGATCGGCTTGCCGTTGTCCAGCGACTCCAGCTCGGCGATATCGTCCGCGTGCTTTTCCAGCAGATCAGCCAGCCGCAGCAGGAGGCGTTCACGCTCCGCCGGCCGCGCCTCGCCCCATGCCTTGCCCTCCAACGCCTTGCGGGCGGCGACCACGGCGGCGTCGACATCCTGCACCGACGCCTTCTGCACGCGGGTCAGTTCCTTACCCGACGAAGGATCGCGCACGGCGAAGGTCGCGCCTGCCGAGGAGTCCACCCAGGCGCCGCCGATCAGCATCTGGCGGTCCCGAGAGATGAAGTCAGAATTGATCCGGCTGAGGGTCGTCAGGTCGTTGCACAAAGCAGTCATTATCGCCTCCAAGCGGCCTGAGCCGGGCTAAACGCCACGCGCGTCCACCGGCCAGATCGCGACGAGCTGATCTCCCCGGACACAGTGGTATTGGTCGTAGAGATTGATGGTCGGATCGCAGTGCGGGACGACGAACTCGATCCGCGCCCCCAGGCCTGGCTGTGGTTGGCCGGGCGGCGTGCGGACGAGGCCATGGACGTCGCCGAAGTATTCGTATTCCGAGGCCAGCGACGCGCCGCGCGCCACCACGGGGCGTCCACCGTCGACCGCGAAGTGCTTGAAGCCGGCGTCGCACGTCACGTGGCCGGGATGGTTTGCGCTGATGACGGCGCTCTGGACGAACAGCGCGACGTCGAACGGCGGCGGCAGGGCGTTGGCCGCCCACACGTTGTTGTACTGATTGTCCATGACGACGTAGGAGCCCGCCTGCAGCTCCGTCAGGACCGCGGCCTGCGCGTCGATCAGATAGGTGCCCGTGCCCCCGCCGGAGATCACCGCCGGCGCCCAGTCGAGCGCCTTCAGCTCTTCGCAGAGCACGCGCAGCGCGCCCATGACGGCGAGGGAAGCCTCCTGCCGCGCCTCGGCGTCCTCAATGTGCTGGACGTGGCCCGCATAGCACTGCAGCCCCTGGTAACCGAGCGACGGCAGGCTCCGGACGTAACCGACCAACTCTATGGCCGCGATCTGCGACGCCACCCCGGTGCGGTGCATGCCCGGGTCCACGTCCACCAGCACGTCGATGGAGACGCCGGCCAGGGCGCACAGGTCTGAGAGCTGGGCGGCGTTCGCGGGGTTGTCGACCACCAGGCAAAGCTGGGCGTCCAGCTGGGTCAGGGCGATGGCCCTGCCGATCTTGTCCTCGCCGACCAGGGGGGACGTGATGAGGATGCTCGTGAAGCCGGCGGCGGCCATCATCTCGGCCTCGCCGATGGTCGCGCAGCAGAAGCTCATAGCGCCCGCCGCGCGCTGCAGGGCGGCGATCTGCGCGGACTTGTGGCACTTCACATGCGGCCGGATCGCGAGGTCATGATCCTGGCCGTGCTTGGACATCAGGAGGATGTTCCGCTCCAGGATGTCGAGGTCGAGAATGAGGGCCGGCGTATTGAGCCTCAGTCGACCATTGGGCTGGCCGACGAGGTGAGCGTTTGGTCCGAGGCTGGCGTTCAAGTTCACGAATTTACTCACAATCGCGCGTCGGACCGCGTCCAACCCGCCCTCAGGCGAGTGGCGGCGTCGGCTGTTCCATGGCTCGGATATGGGATAGGTTCGCCGTCAGAACCCCCCGCATTCTGAGGGGGCCTGTTTCCCCGGCGGGCGTAGAAGTTGGGGCGACTTCTTCCTCGACAAGGCGGCTCCCCGGTGACCTCAGACAGGACCACACGTCCGAGCCGTTCCTCCGCGGCCAACCCCCATTTGCCCACCCTGCTGGCGAACAAGGTGCGGCGTGTCGCGGGGCCGTCGGGGGCCTCAAGCCGGGCGCGCTTGTTGCCCAACCTTGGGGAGCTGAAGTCCACGCGGCTCTTCGTGCTCAAGGCGCTGGCCGGCTACGGCAAAACCACCCTGCTCCGCCAGTACGCCGACCTGCTGGAACGGCACGACTTCGCGGTCGCGTGGCTGCGCCTTGACCGGTCGGACAATCAGCCTGGGAAAGCCGTCGCCTATCTGGTGGCGGCGTTCGCTGAAATCGAACCGCGCATCGCCACCGATTTGTCGCCGTTCATCTCGGCCGTCCCGCCGCTGCCGGTGGACGAGGTTCTCGCCGCCCTGATCCACCGACTCGAGACCTGCGAGAAGGAGGTCTACCTCCTCATCGACGACTACCACTCCATCTCAAGTTCCGACGTTCATCGGGCCTTCTTCTACTTTCTCCGCAACCTGCCGCGGAATTTCCACGTCGTCGTCGCCAGTCGCCACCTCCCGCCGTGGGACCTAGCCGGCCTCGCCGAGGGCGGCGCGGTGCGGGTGCTGGAGGAAGCCGAGATCCGCTTCAGCCTTGATGAGATCGCCGACTATGTCGAACGGTGCCACGGCCTGCAGCTCGACGACGCCGGGCTCCGGTCGATGCACCGTCAGACGGACGGCTGGATCAGCGCCGTCAAACTGGTGTCCCATGACCTGCAGCGCCGCCACGGACGGCCGCTGACCCACAGGATGGACCCCGGCGCGCACCGCAATCTCATCGACTACCTGGCAAGCTCGGTCTTCGATTGGCTCGACCCGGAGATCCAGGACTTCCTCCTGCAGACGGCTCCGCTGGAGCGGCTCTCGCCGTCGCTCTGCGACGCCGTGACAGGCGCGAACAACGCCGCGGCCATGATCGACCGGCTGGTCCGGGAAAACCTGTTCATCGAGCCGCTGGATTCGCACGGCGGATGGCACAGGTATCACGCCCTGTTCTCGGAATTCCTCACGGACAGGCTCGACAAGCACCCGGTCCTCAAGCGCGCGACAATCCACCGGCGGGCCAGCTACTGGTTTGAAGTCAACCGCCAACCCCAGGCCGCGGCCGAGCACGCCATGGCCGCGGGCGACGGCGCGCGCAACGAGGCCCTGATCGAGTCCGCCATCCTGGCGATGGTCCGCGCCAGCCAGATCACCCTGGCCATGCGATGGTTCGAGACGCTCCCGGAGACCTTCTCCGACAACAAGCCCAATGTCCTGATCCCCCTCGCCTGGTGCAATCTGTATTCCCGGCGCACGAACGCGGCCCAGCGGCTGCTCGACCGCGCCAAGCTCTCGCTCACCGAGGGCCTCCAGCAGCTCAGCGACGCAGATCGCGGCGGTCTGGAGGAGTTCACTGCCGAGATCGAGATCGCTCAGCTCGACCTGACCTGGAGCTCGCAAGGCGACTTGCCGGACGCCAAGCGGTTGCAGGCCATCAAGGAGAAGCTGGCGCCGCACTGGTACTTCCTGCGGGCCTATGTGGAGCTCCTCCTGTGCCACAGCTACATCCATCAAGACCGCCTGGACGCCGCCTTCGCAGCCGCCTCGGACTCCGTGGTGTTCGCAAAGAAGGTGCCCAACGCCTTCGTGGCGAACCTGGCCCTCGAGCAGTTGGCCCAGATCCGCTACCTGCAAGGCCGGCTGGGCGAAGCGCGCCAGCTCTGCGAGCAGGCCGTGGACGTCGCGCTAACCGAGAATGGCCAACCGCTCCCTGTGGTCTGCCACTTCCACCTCCTGCTTGCGCACCTGCACTATGAGACCAACGATCTGGAGGCCTCCCGGCGGCACCTGGACACCGCGGTCCACCTCACGGCCGAGCCGGACATACTGAGCGAGGCGGAAATCCTGTCGGCCAAGCACGCCGCCGTCTTCCAAGGGGAGCGAGCCGCCATCGGCCAGCTCATCGAGTACAACAACACCCGCCTCGATCAGAGCACTCCGCTCTCCATGAACGCCGTGCGCTCTCATCAGGCCTGGTTTCTCACCTCGGCCAGGGAGCTGGATTCGGCCGAGGGGGTCTTGAGGCAGCTCGGCGCTCCCGTCGCGCGGGCCGGACCGCCAGCGGCTGTGGTGGTCAATCCGCTGCTTGAATTCCAGTACCTGGCGATGTGCCACTACCTCATCGCCGCGGGAAAAGCCGAGGTCGCCGTCAATTGGCTACGGCAGCTCCTCCGGATCGCCGAGCGGAGCGGGCGGATTCGCTCCTGCATCTCTATCAACGGCCTGCTGGCCATGGCGCAGACGCAGCGCGACCAGCCCGAGAGCGCCCTACGATATCTGCGGGAGATGCTGGCCCTTGGCGAGCAAGGGGGTTTCGCGCGAACCATCCTGGACCTGGGCGAGGACGTCATCCCGCTTCTGGTCGAATACCGAGCCAAGCTCGCCGAACCCGCCAGGGTCGCGACACAGGATCCCCGCGCCGACTATGTCCGTCAGCTGCTGGAGGCCGCGAAGGGCGCGGGCGGCCCCGTGACGGCCGGCGGTCCGCAGGCGCGCCGTCGCCCCGCCGAGACCGCGCCGGCCGACCGCGACTATGACACTCTCACCAAGCGGGAGGTCCAGATCCTGGAGATGATATCCAGCGGCCGCCGCAACCGCGATGTCGCCGAGGAGCTTCTCATCGCCGAGTCCAGCGTCCGCTGGCACGTCCGAAACCTCTACGCCAAGCTGGGCGTCCACAACCGCACCGAGGCCAGCGTCAAAGGGCGCTCGATGAAGCTGATCCACTGACGGCCTGCCCCCTGAACGGAGGGGGACGCCGCTCGCCGTCTGTCTACGCTCTGGTCATTCGTGATCGGAGAACGGCATGGGCTCGACGGCAAGACTCTCGGAAAATCGCAGGCGAGCGCTCCAACTTCTGGCGGGCTCAGTTTGCCTGGCGCAGGGCGCCTCCGCCGCCAAGGCCAACGCAGCCGTACCCGATGGTATCGTTCTTGCGCGCCAAGCCGGCGGCGACGTCGTCAGGGACGAGACCTATTGGGCGTCGGTCCGCAGGCTCTTCCCGCTCAAGCCGGGGCTCGTCCACCTCAACTCAGCAAACCTGGCGCCCTCCTCCCTCGCCGTGCTGGACACCGAGGTCTCGCTCTCCCGGGACGTCTGCGGCGACCCCTCCTTCGAGAACCGCCTGAAATTCGAGGCGACCACCGAGGCCACGCGTCGAGCGCTCGCCACGATGCTGGGCGCCGACCCCGACGAGATCGCGATCACCCGCAACACCAGCGAGGGCAACCGCACGGTGATCGCCGGCCTGGACCTCGGCCCCGGCGACGAAGTCCTCATCTGGGACCAGAATCACGAGTCCAACAGCGCGGCCTGGGACGTCTGGGCGGCGCGGCTGGGGTTCAAGGTGGTCCGGGTCGCAACGCCCGCCGCGCCGCGCGACCGCGCCGACCTCGCCGCCGCGTTCACCTCGGCCTTCACCGATCGCACCAAGGTCTTGGCCTTCAGCCAGGTCTCGAACATCTCAGGTGTGGCGCTGCCGGCCGACGCGCTCTGCCGCGCCGCCGCCGCGCGCGGAATCCTCACCTTGGTGGACGGCGCGCAGACCTTCGGCGTGCTCGACCTCGACCTGCACGCCATGGGCTGCGATTTCTACACGGCGAGCGCTCATAAGTGGCTCGGCGGGCCCCACGAGACGGGGGTTCTCTACGTGCGGAGCCTGCGGGCGGCGGCGCTCTGGCCATCGATGGTCACCCACAACTGGGATGCGCAGTCCAAGGCCGGCGCCCGGAAATTCGACTGTCTGGGCCAGCGCCAGGAGGGCCGGATCGCCGCCCTTCATACCGCGATCGCGCTGCAGGATCAGATCGGGCGACCACGGATCGAGCAGCGGATCAGACACCTTGTCGCCGAGCTCCGCGCCGGCTTGATGCAGACGGACCTGCGCCTCGAATTCGTGACGCCTCGGTCGCCCGACATGCACGCCGGCATCCTGATGTTCCTGATCGAGGCGAAGAATTCATCGCGGGTCATGGCGACCTTCTACGAGCGGTTCAGGGTGTCGGCCCTCGCCACCCCCGCCGGCGATCGGACCCTGGTCCGCTTCAGCCCCAATATCTACAACTCCCGCGCCGACGTCCTGACCGCCGTCGCCGCTGTGGCCAACGCGGTCATGAAGGGCTGAAGATCGCGTCGAAGCCCCCACATGACGCCAACTCGGGGAGGAGTTGGTTCACATGGGGGCTGACTGAGCGGGGGGGGACGTGAAGCGGGTGCTTCTTACGACACCGCTCAGTTCATGCGGCGGGGTCGCGTGCGCCGAGCGCCGCGGCCACACCGCCGGCGCCAATGAGCGTCTGCCCGCCATCGCTGATCATGATCGCGCCGGTGATGTTTCGAGCCGCTTCGCTGGAGAGGAAGACCGCCAAGGCCGCGATGTCGTCCTTGCCGCCGTACCGGCCCAGGGGGATCCGGCGCAGCAGCGCGTCGGTGGCCTCCGGATCTGGGCTCAGGCGATCCATGCCTTCGGTGTCGCCGATCGGCCCGGGAACGATCACATTGACCCGGATCCCGTCGCTCGCCCATTCCACGGCCAGGGTCTGCGACAGCGAGTTGACGCCCGCCTTGGCCGCGTTGACGTGGCACTGGTGAGCGAACGGCAGGAGACCTTGCGGCGCCGAGATGCTGATCAGGCTGGCTCCGGGCTTGCGCAGGTGCGCGTGACTGGCCCGAAAGACATGGAACGTGCCCAGCAGATCAATGTCGACGACGGTCTTGAAGCCGTTCGCGGACATGCCGAGCGCGGGCGCGACGAAGTTACCCGCGGCCCCGGAGATCACGATGTCGATCTCGCCCCGGGTTGCGGCTATGCGCTCGAACAGCGTCGCCACGCCGGGATAGTCACGCACGTCCTGCGCGAAGCCCTCGGCGGAACAGCCGTCCTGCCGGAGGTCCTCAACCGCCGCGGCGATCTTGTCCTCGGATCGGCTGAAGATGACGACGTGCGCCCCGGCCTGGCCCAGGCGGCGTGCGATCTGCAGGTTGATCCCGCTGCTCGCCCCGGCCACGACCGCGAGCTTGCCGGCGAACAGGCCGGGCGCAAATACACTGAACATCTTGAAACTCCGGAATTCTTAGATGAAGGCGGGTGCGGAACCGGGCGGGCTTAGCCACGCATTGAGCTGGGGCAGACGGTCCACGCCCCAGAACGGCTCACCATCGGCGATGATAAACGGCGAGCCGAAGACGCCTCTCGCGACCGCCGCCGTCACCTCGGCCTCCAGCCGCGCCTTCAGCTGCTCCGAGCCGAGCGCCGCAATGAGGTCATCGCCTGGGAGACCAAGCTTGGCCGCTTCGGCGACCACGACGGCGGGGTCACTGATGTCCTGGCCGTCCACCCACATCCGTTCGTAGACGGCCTTGGCGAAGCGCACCGCGATTTCCGGCGACTGATCGTGGATCCAATAAAAGGCGCGCGCCGCCGCGCGTGAATTCGTGGCCTTTGGATTTGGAGAACTCAGCGGCGCCTGCAGCCACGTCGCCAGGCGAAAGATGTCGATCAGGGTGTAGTCGGACTTGAGCGGCGTCTCCATCAGGGGCTTCAGCCCCATGATCTTGATGATCGGCACGCCCATCAGGAAGGGCCGCCAGGTCACCTCACGACCATGCCGCGCGGCGATCTCCTCCACCTTGGTCGAGGCGAGATATCCGTACGGCGAAATGAAGTCGAAATAGAAGTCGATCGGATCGGACATCAGGGGCGCCTCCGCCCCCTTTGAACCACCTGCCCCGGCGCAGGACGCCGTTCAAACGGAGGGGTTCACCTCGCAATGACGCCCGGGCCACGGGTTTTTGCGCCGAATTACGCCACCAGGTGGGCAGCCCCGAACGCTGGGCGCAACCCGACTAACGCCGTAGCTCCGGTGGGCTGCGACCGGCTAAGCTCGCCCGCATGATCGAGTCTCTCCTCTCCCGAATGATCAAGGTCGGCGACGTCACCCTGCACCTTCCTGGCGGCAAGGTGTTGCGGGTTGGCGATGGGACCGGCGCGCCGGTGGTCATCCGCCTGACCGCCAAGGGCCTGCGCCGTCTGGTGGCCAATCCCAGCCTCGCGCTCGCCGAGGCCTATATGGAGCAGGACCTGACCTTCGAGCAGGGCACGCTCTGGGAGTTGCTGGAGATCGTCGGGCGCAGCGGCGGACGGACGCCCAAGGGGCGCGGTTCGCTCTACAAGCGCCTCAAGCGCGCCATCAAGCGCAAGATCCAGCAGGCCAACGACCGCGCCGCCTCGCGCCGCAACGTGGCCCACCATTACGACCTCTCCAACGACCTCTACCGGCGCTTCCTCGACGCCGACATGCAGTATTCCTGCGCCTATTTCCCCCGCCCGGACATGACGCTGGAGGAGGCTCAGGTCGCCAAGAAGGCGCACATCGCCGCCAAGCTGAACCTTTCGCCTGGCCAGCGGGTGCTGGATATCGGCTCCGGCTGGGGCGGCATGGCCATGACGCTGGCCGCCGACCACGGCGTCGACGTCACCGGCGTCACCCTCTCCCAGGAGCAGATCGCGCTGGCGCGTGAGCGCACGCAGGCGGCGGGGCTAGCGGACCACGTGCGTTTCGAACTCACCGACTATCGCGACATGCAGGGTCCCTTCGACCGCATCGTCTCGGTCGGGATGCTGGAACATGTCGGCGAGCCGCACTTCCGCACCTATTTCGAGGCGGTGAAACGCCTGCTCACCGACGACGGCAGCGCCCTGATCCACGCCATCGGCCGGATGTCGGGCCCTGGCCTGACCAACGCCTTCACCCACAAGTACATCTTCCCCGGCGGCTACATTCCAGGGCTGTCGGAGATCGTCCGCGCGGTCGAGGACGCCGGCCTATGGATCACCGACATCGAGATCCTGCGCCTGCACTATGCCGACACCCTGCACCACTGGCGGGTGCGGTTCATGGCCGATCCCGAGATCCCGGCCCTCTATGACGACCGCTTCCGGCGCATGTGGGAGTTCTACCTGGCCTCGGCCGAGCTCGGCTTCCGCTATGGCGGCCACATGGTCTTCCAGATCCAGGTGACCAAGCGGGTCGGCGCCCTGCCGACCACCCGCGACTACATGGCCGACTAGGCCGTCATCGCGCGCAACGCCGCGACCAGGGCGTCGAGGTCACCGGCGTTGTTGACGAACGACGGCGTGACCCGCACGCAGGCGCCTTTCGCTGGCCCGGCACGCTCGACGGTGAAGACGCGGTGCTCGTCGAACAGGGCCTTACGAACCGCAGCGTTGGCCGCCATCGTCGTGCGCCCGCTCAAGCGGAACGAGGTGATCCCGGCGTGCAGGGCCGAGTCGTCCGGCGTCAGGATCTCGATCCCCGGGCGACCGCGCAGCGCCCTCACCCAGCGGTCGCGTAGGTAGCGCAGGCGGCGGGCCTTAGCCGCCAACCCCACGCTCTCGTGGAAGTCGATGGCGTCGGCCACCGCCAGCACGCCCGCATAGCTCACCGTCCCGGTGTGAACCCGCGCATCGATCCGGGGGTCGCCCGGGATTTCCAGCATCGAGACGTCGATGTCGGGGATGCGGTCCTTCCGGATGTAGACGACGCCAACGCCCAGTGGACTGCCGATCCACTTGTGGAGATTGAGACCGGCGAAATCGACGCCGAGATCGCGCAGGGTGAACTCGGTCTGGCCCAGCGCATGACCACAATCGAGCAGCACCTCGACCTTCCGCGCCTTGGCCAGGGCGGCGATCTCCTGGATCGGCGGGATCAGTCCGGTGCGATGGCTGAGATGGGTCAGCAGCATCAGCCGCACATCGGGATTGGCGCTCAGCGCCCGCTCATAGGCGTCGATCAGGCCCTGGCGTGTCGCCGGTTCCGGCAGGTCGATCTTGACCACCCGCACCCCGCGCAGCCGCGCCAGCGCCTCCATGGCGGTCTGCATCGAGTCGTAGTCGAGATCGGCGTAGAGCACGGCGTCGCCGGGCCGCAGGCGGTTGTAGCCGCCGATCAAGGTCTGCATCGACTCCGTGCCGCCACGGGTGAAGGCGATCTCATCGACGCCGACGCCCAGCAGGCCGGCGACCCGCGCCCGCACGGCGACCAGGTCCCGGCCGACCGGACCACGGGTATAGAGGGTGGTCTCGCGGTTCACCCGCGCCAGCTTCTGTTCGTAGGCAACGCGCACCGGCCGCGCCATCGCCCCGAAGTGGCCGTTCTCCAACTGCACCACGCCAGGGGGCGGCGGGTCGTACAGCGCCGCGACCTTGGCCCAGTGCGCCTCGTCGCGAGCCAGGGCCTGCAAATCGCTGGTGGCGAGCGTCGGCGATGCGGCCAGGGCCGGAGCCGCAGGCGCCGCGGCGCCCGCAGCCAACAGGGCGCGGCGGGACAGGTCGGTCATGCGGGCTCAGCCTCCGAAGCGATACTTGCGGCGGCGAGGCCTATAGCGCCAGAGCGTCGGACTGATGACAGCGGAGAAAGCGCGTCTCCGCCCGATTTCGCGCCTAGTCCAACCCGACCGCCTGCGCGTCGGGCCGACGGGTGTCGGCGGCGCCCTGGAACACCCCGTCCTCGATCATGATCGACTGGGTCGAGCCCATGGTGAGCGAAGGTTTGGTCGTGTGCCCCCTCGCCTCCATCAGCTTCAGCATGTCGATCGGGAAGCCCGGCTCGAACTCTACGGGCGTGTCGCTGGCCGCCTGGAAGATGCGCGGCCGCTGGCTGGCCTCGGCGATGTTGAGTTTGTGGTCCACGACATTGACGATCAGCTGGGCCATGGCCGAGATGATCCGGGTGCCGCCCGGGGTTCCCGAGGCCAGCCAGGGCTTATCGTCCTTGAAGGCGATGATCGGGGTGATCGTGGAGATGACCCGCTTGCCGGGCTCGGGCGCATTGGCCGGCTCCGAGCCGCCCCAGGCGAAATTGGCCATGGCGTCGTTGAGGAAGAACCCGGTGCCCGGCGCCATCACGTGGGCGCCGAACGACGAGCCCAGGGTGAAGGTGTTGCTGACGACATTGCCCTGCGCGTCGGCGACCGAGTAGTGCGTCGTGTCGCGGCTCTCGAAGGTCAGCGGATCGCCGGGCATCGCCTTTTGCGCCATGGCGCGGGCCGGATCGATCAGCTTGGCGCGCTCGGCGCCATAGGCCTTGCTGGACAATCCCCCCACCGGCGGCCGGTACTGCGGGAAGCCGCCCATGAACCGCGCGCGGTCGGCGAAGACCAGCTTCATGGCCTCGGCTTCGATGTGGAGGGACTGGACGCTGTTCTGGCCATAGTCGGCCATCGGATAGCGCTCGACGATGTTCATCAGCTCGCAGAGCAGCACCCCGGCGGCCGGCGGCGGCATGTAGGCGATCGGCACGCCGCGATAGTCGCACCACAGCGGTTCCTCGACCCGGATGCGGTAGTCGGCAAGGTCTTGCAGGGTCAAGACGCCGCCGCCGGCCTGCACGCCCGCCACCACGCGCTTGCCCAGTTCGCCGCGATAGAACGCCTCGGCGCCGCCGTCGCGGATCTGGCGCAGCGACCAGGCCAGGTCGGGCTGCTTCATGCGCTCGCCCGGCGCGTACATCTGGCCGCCGGGCTTGTACTGGCTCTTGGCCGAAGGCGCGTCGGCGACCAGGCCCTCGCGATAGATCTCCAGCGCATAGGTCATGTCGTCGGTCAGCACGATGCCGCCCGTGGCCAGCTTCACCGCCGGCTCGACCACGTCGCGCCACGGCAGAACGCCGTACTGACGCTGGATCTCGTAGAAGCCCTTCACGGTCCCAGGCACGGCGACCGCGCGATGCGAGTAGCGCTTGGCGGTGTCCATCTTGCCGTTCGCGCCGAGCAGCAGCTTGGCGTCCGTCGCGGCCGGGGCCTGACCGTAATAGTCGATGGCCAGGGTGCGCTTCTCCTTGGCCAGATAGACCAGCATGAAACCGCCGCCACCCAGGTTGCCGGCGCGCGGCAAGGTCACCGCCAGGGCCAGCCCCGTCGCGACCGCGGCGTCCACCGCGTTGCCGCCGCGCTTCAGGATGTCGACGCCGACCTGGGACGCCACGGCGTTCTGGCTGGCGACCATGCCGCGCCGCGCCATCACCGGATGGTGGATGGCGTCGTAGTCGAGGATGTAGTCCGCCTTGGGCGGCGGGCTGGCCGCCAAGGCGCCCTGCCCCATCAGCGCCGCCACCGCGAGGGTCACGGCTCCCATGTGACGTAGACGAGCGTTCAGGCGCACGGGACGGCTCCGCTAAGAATGGAAGCGGCCCGCGCGAACCCCTGGTTCGCGCGGGCCGGGCAGATCGATCAGAAGCTCTTGGAAACCTGGGCGAACCAGAAGCGGCCGCGGTTGCTGTAGAGCTTGGTGAAGTAGCCGAAGGTCTCGTCGGCCAACGGCGGATCCTTGTCGGCGAGGTTGTTCACGCCAAGCCGGATCGCGACGCCTTCCAGCGGCCCGTCCTCAGGCGTGTAGCCCACCGCCGCGTTGAAGGTCAGCCAGTCGTCGCCCTTGTAGAGCAAGGCCGAGGAGTCCTTCACGCCGCCGACATAGCGGGCGTAGCCGGTGACTTCCCAGGGACCGCTCAGCCAGGTCGCGTAGGCCGAACCGCGCGTGCGCGGATTGTCGTCCTGCTCGATCAGCGAGCCGCCGGCGCTGGCCGGAAGCCCAGCCGCCAGCAGGGCCGCCGATTCCGCCGACGGCGTCTGGTCGAACTTCTGCAGCAGGGCCACGTCGGCGCCGAACCGGAAGTCGCCGAAGGCGGTGCCGTTCAGCCGCCAGGTGGCGCCCAGGTCGATCCCCTCGATGGTGCGGGAATCCAGGTTCAGGAACTGGTTGGCGATGCGGATCGGCTCGCCGAAGGTGTTGCGGGTCAGGGCCGGATTGGGGCCGCCGCCGCCCAACCGGCCGATGGCGTCGAGGTTGAGGTGGTCTTGGGATTCGAAGACGCCGATGACGCCGTCCTGCTCGATCCGCCACCAGTCGATGGAGAACATCAGGTCGCGGGTCGGAGTGAACACCAGGCCGGCGCTGAAGTTGTCGCTGGTTTCCGACTTCAGTTTGCGGTTGCCCGCCCGAACGTCCTCGACGTTGAAACGATAGGCCGAGCAGCCGCTGCGGTTCAGGTTGGCGAAGTTGGTGACGCCCTGGGCGACCGCGCAGCTGTAATAGTCGGTGAGGTTCTCCTGCACGCGGCGGATTTCGGAGGCGTTGACCGTCTCCAGGTTCGGCGCGCGGAAGCCCTGCGAGTAGGCGGCCCGCACCAGCACCAGGTCATTGATCCGCCAGCCGAGCGCCACCTTGGGCTTCAGGACCTGCTCGTCGATGTCCGAATAGTTCTCGAAGCGAGCGGCCAGCTGCAGGTCGAGGCTCTGAACGAGGGGGATGCCCGCCTCTTCCGTCACCAACGGGGCCTGGAGTTCGGCATAGGCCGAAAAGACCTTGCGCGATCCCGAGGTGTCCGGGGTCGGGCTGCTGCCCATGGCGTCGCTGGTCGGGCCGCCGGCGGTGGCGAAGGTGATCGTGCCGTCGATGCGCGGGTCACGGTCGTCCTTGAACGTCTCGCGACGCCATTCGGCGCCGAACGCCATGCCGATGTCGCGATCCCACAGGTTGAAGGCGGCCGGATTGCTGACCTTGGCGTCCCAGAGGGCCAGGCTGGTCGTGCCGTCGCGGCTGATGCTGACCCGCAGCGGATCAACGACCGAGGCCAGGTTCGAGGTGGCGTCGAAGCCGCCGAGATTGGCCAGGTCGCCGCCGTTGAAGGGATTGTAGGCCCGCGTCGGATCGCTGCTGTTGAGCGCCGCCTGCAAGGCGGTGTTGCTGACCCGGTTGCTTTCGACGTCCTTGGTGCGGGCGTGCGAGTAGAGCAGCGCGCTTTCCCACTTCCAGTCGGCGATCTCGCCGCGCAGGCCGGTGAGCAGTCGGTAGGCGTCGGAATCGACGTCGATCCGGCGACGGCCGACGTCGTCGACCCGCAAGCCCACCACGGTGATCGCCTGGGCCGGGCCGGTGTAGCCCGCCAGACGTCCCGGACCCGAGCCGAAGGGGTTGTAGGGATTAGCCGCGCCGATGGTCAGCGGCGCGGAGGTCAGGTTCGTGGTGCCGCCGCGAACCGAGCTGGACTTGGCGCCGTAGAGCAGCGCCTCGCCGAACAGTTCGACCGCGCCGAAGTCGTGGCTGAACACGCCCATCACGCTGTAGCGGTCCGAACTGGGCGACATCGTCCGCTCCGGCCCCTCGTCGGTGCGCAGCGAGGCGTCGAGCGTGGCCGATCCGCCGTCGATGCAAACCCCGCCGGCGCCGACCTGGGCGTCCGAACCGGTGTAGGTGCAGGGCTGCATGTGGAAGGCGGTGAAGGATGGGCCGAAATTGGTCACCGCCGTGCCGACGCGGGCGGTCAGCCACGGCGTCAGCGACGAGCGGTTGTCGAAGCTGCCGGCGTACTGGCTCGGCACGCGGCTGCTGAGATTGTCGGTCGAGGCGTAGTCGCGGTCGCTGGCTGGCATGTCCGTGCGGCTGAAGATTTCGCCGAACAGGGCGACATGGGTCGCGCCGTCATTGAAGGTCTGGCCCCACTTCAGGCCGAGCGAGGCCTCGCTGAGCTTGGTCTCTTCCGAACCGCCGTAGCGGGCCACGATCTGGGCGCCGACATAGTTGACGTCCAGCACGTTGTTCAGCACGCCGGCCACGGCGTCGGAGCCGTAGATCGCGCCGCCGCCGTCGCGCAGGACCTCGACCCGCTTCAAGGCGGTGGCCGGGATGGTGTTCAGGTTGACGACCTGGACGGGGACCGACCCCTCCTGCTGAGTGCCGGGGTGCCCGACCAGCCGGCGGCCGTCGAGCAAGACCAGGGTGTTGCCCGAGCCGAGCCCGCGCAGGTTCGCCGAGGCGACGTCGCCGCGCGCCTGGTTCGGCCCCTGTTGTTCGTTGTTGAAGGCCTGGCCGCCGGACTGCGGCAGGGCGGCGATCATCTCGCCCGCCGTGGCCGCGCCGCTCATTTCGAGTTCACGACGATCAACGACCGAGACCGGCAGCAGGCCCCGCTCGAGCACGCCGGAGATGTTGCTGCCGACGACGACGATCTCGTCGACTTCGGCCGGCGACGCCGCCTCTACGGGAGCGGTCGAAACCGCCTCGCTCACCGCGGAGGCCTTGGTCACGCGCGCCGGGCTGCGCTCGATGACGATGGTCCGGCCGCTTTCGCGCGGACGCAGCGCCTGACCAGAGAGCAGACGTTCCATGGCCGCCGAGACCGCCATGTCGCCCTGCAGGGCCGGGGCGCGCTTGCCATTGACGAGGGCGGGGTCGAATAGCACTTCACGGCCCGACTGCAGGCCAAAGCTGCGCAGCGCCGCGCCGAGGTCCTGGGCCGGGATGTCGAACTGCGCGCGCGCGGGGGCCTGGGCCCAGGCCGGCGATCCGACGACGGCCACAACGGCCGAGGTCGCCAAGGCCATGGCCTTGAAGTGATGAAATTGCATGGTTCGCCCCCTCTTCGTCTCGGACCTACGGATGGTGTGATCCGACCTCGAAGACGCCAGGGCGGCGGGACACCTCAGCCCTTCGATGAAGTTTTTTTGTCCGACCGCGAACTGATGCTGATCTCGTGTTCCCCAACCTGCACCGAAACCGGGTGGGTCAAGGGCAGCGCTTCGAGGAAGCCGCTGTTCTCCCCCGAATAGAACACCCCGCTCACCCGCAGCCGTCCGACCGCCGGATCGCTCAGCACGATGGGCTTGCGGCGATAGCGGTTCATTTCAGCCACGGCCTCGGCCAGCGTGGCCGAGGCGAACTCTATACGGCCGTCGCGCCAGTCGCCCGCCACCGGCCCGGCGTCGGGACGCAGCATGGCGGTGTCGCCAACCACGTCCATGCGTTCTCCGGCCTTCACCTCCGACAGACGTGGCCCGCGAACGGCGTCGACCGCGACCCGCCCCTCGGTCACCGCCACGCGGAACCCGACGGGTTCCAGACGGACGTCGAACGAGGTGCCGACCGCCGTGACCGTGTGCTGTCCGGCCGTCACGACGAAGGGTCGGTTCGGGTCCTTGGCCACGTCGAACCAGGCCTCGCCGGAGACCAGGCGCAATCCTCGACGCTTGGCGACGTAGTCGACCGCCACCTCGCTGTTGGTGTTGAGCCGCAGGCTCGACCCGTCGGCCAGGGTCACGGTCGCCCGTTCCCCGATCGCGGTGCGATAGACCTGCGTCTTGGCCTCATGCTGGGCGGATGGCCCTTGCAGCGACAGGAACGCAACCCCGCCCGCGACCGCCGCCACGACCAGCACGGCCGCGATCCTCGCCAAGGGGCCGGCGCGAATGTGACGCGCCGGGGCCGCGGCCAGGGCCTGGGCGCGCAATGCGCGTACCCTGTCGCTGGCGGCGGCGCGTCCGGCCAGCTCCCAGGTCTCGGCGATTTCTCTGAGGCTCTCGCGATGAAGCGGATCGGCGGCGAGCCAGGCGTCGAGCAGCCGCGCGTCTTCTACGGTCCAGTCAGGCGAGCGGCGACGCAGGAACCAGTCGGCGGCGACCTCGTCCACGTCGGGCTCTGGCAGGGCGGCACGGCTCATGACCGCCTCCTGCTCTTCGCCAAATAGGCCAGCGCCTTCATCATGTGCTTCTCAATGGCGCTCGTAGATATCTGTAACCGCCGGGCGATCTCGGCATAGGTCATGTCCTCGAAGCGATTGAGGATGAAGATCACCCGCGTCCGCTCCGGCAGTTCGAGCAGCGCCTTCTCCACGACGGCGAGTTGCTCCTGCCCGAGGAAGACGCGCTCGGGCGAGAAGTCCTCACCGGCATGCTGCTGCTCATCGAAAAGCTGGTGCACGCCGCCCCGGCGCGCCTTGCGCCGGAAGCTGTCGTTGAGGACGCTGGCCGCCACCGTGAACAGGTAGTTCTCGGCGGCGCTGACCTCGTCCTGGCCCCGCCGGGCGGCCAGGCGCAGGAACACCTCCTGCACCAGATCGTCGACCTCGGCCGCCGCGCCCAACCGACTGCGGAAATATCGCGCCAGCGGCCCCGCATAGCGGCGCGCCAGGTCGTCGATATCGAACTGTCGGGCCGGGTCAGCGGTCACGGAGAACTCCTATCGAGCCGCAAATGGCCGAAACCCGCCCCCGAAGGCAAGCCTGCTCGACGTCGCCCCGGTGCTGGGCGGTCGGGGAATCAGGAGGCCGCTGGCGCGCGGCCCCCTCCCCTCTCGACTACCCCTCGGCCGTCGCCTGGGTCGCGACCAACGCCGTCATATTGACGATGCCGCGCGCCGTGGCGGTGGGGCTGAGCACGTGCAGCGGCCGCGAGAGGCCGAGCAGCAGAGGCCCGACATGCAGGCCGTCCGTCGCCGCGCTGAGCAGGGTCAGCGAGATGTTGGCCGCGTCCAAAGACGGCGCGATCAGCAGGTTCGCTTCGCCGGAGAAGGCGCCGTCGGAGACGTAGCGCGCCCGCACCGCTTCACTGAGCGCCGCATCTCCGTGCATCTCGCCATCGACCTCAAGCTGAGGCGCGAGTTCACGGATGAAGCCCAGAGCCTGACGCATCTTGCGGGCCGAGGGCGAGTTGCTGGACCCAAAGCTGGAGTGCGACAGCAGCGCGATCTTCGGCACGATGCCGAACCCACGCACGGCCTCGGCGGCCAGGATCGTCGCTTCGGCCAGTTGCTCGGCGGTCGGATCGACATTGACGTGGGTGTCGCAGAAGAACAGCGCGCCCTTGGGCATGATCACGCCCGAAAGCGCCGAAACCCGCGAGACGCCCGGACGCGAAGGCACGATCGGCAGGGCGTAGGTGAAGTGCCGCCACCAGTCGCCGCTGCCACCGACCAGGGCGCCGTCCACCACGCCCCGACGCAGCAGCATGGCCGCCGTCACGGTCGGACGGCTGGTGACCCGCCGCATCGCCGCGCCGGGCGGAGTGCCGCGGCGCTCCACGATGGCGCGGTACTCCGCGGTCATCTCCTCCACCGACGGATCGGTGAAGGGATCAAACACCTCGATGTCCTGGTCGAGCGTCAGGCGCAGGCCCAGCTCGCGGACCTTGGCCTCGACGATTTCGCGGCGGCCGACCAGGACCGGACGCGCCAGCTGCTCATCGACCACGGTCTGCACGGCGCGCAGCACGCGTTCGTCCTCGCCCTCGGCGAAGGCGATGCGGCGCTTGCACTCGCGGGCGCGGGTGAAGACGGGGCGCATGAGCTGACCGGAGCGATAGACGTATTGCTCCAGTTCGCGGCGATAGGCCTCGAAGTCGGAGATCGGCCGGCGTGCGACGCCGGAATCCATCGCCGCCTGGGCCACGGCCGGGGCGATCTCCAGGATCAGACGCGGGTCGAAGGGCTTGGGGATCACATAGTCGCGGCCGAACAGCGGAGCCTGGCCGGCATAGGCGCTGGCCACGACTTCGCTCGCCTCGACGCGGGCGAGATTGGCGATCGCCTCGGCGGCGGCCTTCTTCATCGCCTCGTTGATCTCGGTGGCGCCGACGTCCAGCGCGCCCCGGAAGATGAACGGGAAGCAGAGGACGTTGTTGACCTGGTTCGGATAGTCGGACCGGCCGGTGGCCATGATGGCGTCGGGCCGCACCTCCATCACGTCCTCGGGCAGGATCTCCGGCTCGGGGTTGGCCAGGGCCATGATGACCGGGTTTTTGGCCAGCAGCGGCAGCCATTCCTTCTTCAGCACCCGAGGCGCCGAGAGGCCGAGGAAAATGTCAGCGCCCGCCAGCACGTCGGGCAGCAGGCGCGCGTCGGTGGTGCGGGCGTAGCGCTCCAGCTCCGGGGTCAGGTCGCCGCGGTTCTTGTGCACAACGCCGTTGATGTCGGTCAGGGTGACATTGTCGGCCGGCAGGCCCATGCTGACCAGCAGGTCCACGCAGGCCAGGGCCGCGGCGCCGGCGCCGGATGTGACCAGCTTCACGTCGGCCAGGCTCTTGCCCTGGATGGTCAGGGCGTTGCGAACGGCGGCGGCGCAGACGATGGCGGTGCCGTGCTGATCGTCATGGAACACCGGGATCTTCATCCGGGCGCGCAGCTCTCGCTCGATGGCGAAGCACTCGGGCGCCTTGATGTCTTCCAGATTGATGCCGCCGAAGGTCGGCTCCAACGCGGCGACCACCTCGATGAACAGGGCTGGGTCGGTGGCGTCCACCTCCAGGTCGAAGACGTCGATGCCGGCGAACTTCTTGAAGAGGACAGCCTTGCCCTCCATCACCGGCTTGGAGGCCAGCGGTCCGATATTGCCCAGGCCCAGCACCGCCGTGCCGTTGGTGATCACCGCGACCAGATTGCCCCGCGCCGTCAGGCGCTCGGCCATGTCGGGGTTTTCGACGATCGCCTCACAGGCCGCAGCCACGCCTGGCGAATAGGCCAGCGCCAGATCGCGCTGGGTCGCCATGGGCTTGGTCGGTTCGACGCTCAGCTTCCCCGGCCGTCCGATCTGGTGATAGGCGAGCGCCGCGCGCCGAAAAGCGTCATCCAAAGCCTGGTCCTTCCATAAACTACCCGCGCGCAGCGGCTTCAGCCGCGCGCCTTCTCGATACGACGGGGTCCGACACCGATTCTAGTGCACGCGGACCGATTTATCGGCCCAAGCCCAGCTTATCGACGTTCAGGCGGTGATCTTGCCGGCCACCACAGCCTCGACCACGTGCGCACGGTAGAGCACGGCGATCAGATCGGTCTGGGTGATGATCCCCAGCAGAACCCGGTTCTCGTCGACGACCATCGCCTCGTGCGCCGCGCCGCTGGAGAGCAACGGCAGCAGGGCTTCGATCGGCGTGCCTTCGCGAACCTTGTGAACAAAGGGGTCCAGCGCCGATTCGACCAGCCGGTCGCGCGCGGCCTGCAGTTCGGCGCGCCGCGCCATCCCCACCACCCGGCCGCCCGCGTCGATCACCGGGGCGGTCCGCAGATCGTGCTGCCGCAGGAACGCCAAAGCGCTCTCGGCGGTCTGGTGAGCGTCGATGGTGACGACATCGCGCGACATTATGTCCCCGCACAGGATCTGGGAGTGCAGGCGCTGGTGGGTTTGGAGCTCAACCTGGCGGAACAGGGCGTCGAGGTCTTCGCGGCTGACGTCCAGCAGTTCGCCATACTGCGCCAACGCCTTGTCCAGATCGGCGGGAGTGTAGCCCATGCGCGCGTCGGGAACCGGGTCGGCCGTGGCGTGCGGACTGGCCGGGGTTTTCACCCGGTGCGGGTAGGATCGTCCGACCAAGGTGTTGAACGCGATAGCCGAGAGCACCAGCAGCACCGCCCCCAGGCCGACCGGCACGAAGGCGAAGCCGTATCCGAGATCGGTGACCGACGCGCCGCCGATCACCGAGGTCAGGGCCACCGCCCCGCCCGGCGGGTGCAGACATCCCAGCAGCGACATCAGCGCGATGGAGGCCCCCACGGCCAGCGAGGCGGCCAGGATCGGCTCGGGCACGAACTTGGCGCAGGTCACCCCGACCAGGGCCGAGAGGATGCTGCCGCCGATCACCGCGCGCGGCTGGGTGAGCGGACTGGCGGGCACGGCGAACAGCAGCACCGCCGAGGCGCCCAGCGGGGCGACCAGCAGCGGATCGGCCAGGGCGTCGCCGCCCAGCACCAACCGCGCCAGCACACCGGTCACGGCGATGCCGAGCAGACTGCCCAGCCCCGCGCGCCACACATCCCCGAACCGAACGGGCGTTCCGCGGCGAAGCGCCGCCTCAATCCGACTGATCATGCGCGGGCTTATGCGCCAGACGATCGGCCGGGGGGAGCCCCCGAACTCTAATCCCGCCCCTAGTTTTTCGGGCCTCCCGCCGGCGGGCTTGCCAAGGGCGAGGCGGCTGATACAAAAACCTAGTGCTCACAAGAATTCTTCGCGGCAGGCACAGGGCGGACATGATCTTCATCGGGCTCGACAGCGGCGGCGCGAAGACGGCGGGCGTGTTGTGCGACGACAACGGGCGCGTGCTGGCCCGGGTCCGCGATGTCGGCGCGGCGATCATAGGCCTGCCTGACCAACGCTTCTTCGACGTGATCGAGCCGATGATCGGCCATCTCTGCGCCCAGGCGCGGGTCGCTCCTACCGACGTCAGCCATATCGCCATCGGCCTGAGCGGCGTCGACTATCGCGACGAACAACGCGAGCAGCATCGGCTGATTGGCCAGCGCCTGGGCTGCGCCGAGCGCCTGACCCTGGTCAATGACGGGCTGGTCGCCCTGTGGGGCGTCTCGCCGGCCGAGCGCTGCGCGCTGGTGCAGCACGGCAGCGGGATCACCACCGCCTGGCGTGAGCGGTACGGTCAGGAGGTCATCTATGACAGCATCGACGTCGCCGAGGTCTACGACCTGCGCCGCGCGGCCATCGCCCTCACCGCCCGCATGATCGACGGCCGGGCCGCTCCAACCGGTCTGCGCGACCGGGTCCTGGCCCATTGCGGCGTCGAGGCCCACGCCTTCGCCGCGTGGTTCTTCCGAGAACCGGCGGCCAAGGCCTACCGAGCGTCGGTCGCCCCGGTGGTCTTCGCGGCCTGGCAGGACAAAGATCCGGCCGCCACCGAGATCGTGGAGCGCGCCGCCGCCGACTATGTGCTGACCGCCCAGGCCATGACCGCCGACATCGACGGCGAGATCCAGATCGCCTTCGGCGGCGGGGTGATCGCCCAAGGCGGCGCCGAGCTTCAGGACCTGTTGAAGGCCCGGCTGGTGGACGCCTGCCCGCGCGCCACCGCCACCCCCGTCGCCCTGCCCCCCGAAGACGGCGCGGCGGTCCTGGCCGGGTTCCAGGCCGGCCTGCCCCCTCGCCCTCTGTTCGAAAACCTCGCCCGCGCCCTGGAGACCGCCCGATGAACGAGATCAGCCTGTGCATCGTCGGGGCCGGCGGCAGCTATACGCCCGAGATCGTCGAAGGCGTGCTGGAGCGGGCCGATCTGGGGATCGCCGAGCTCAGCCTGACCGACTCAAACGCCGAGCGCCTCGCGGTGATGACAGGTCTCGCCCGCCGGATGGTCGCCGCCAGCGGCCGTAAGATCGCCGTGCGCGAGAGCGCCGACCTCGCACTCGCCGCCAAGGGCGCCGATTTCGTGGTGATCCAGATCCGGGTCGGCGGCATGGCCGCGCGCCAGATCGATGAGACCATTCCCCTGCGCTACGGCGTCATCGGCCAGGAGACGACCGGCCCCGGCGGCATGTTCAAGGCCCTGCGGACCATTCCGGTGATGATCGAGGTCGCCCAGGTCATCGCGCAGGTCGCCCCGAAAGCGGTGATCTTGAACTACACCAACCCCAGCGGCGTGGTGACCGAGGCCGTGCTCAACCACACCTCCGCCAGACTGGTCGGCCTCTGCTCCAGCATTCCCTTGATGCAGGCGCGGCTGCGCAAGCTGCTGGCCGCCGAGTTCGGCGAGGTCGAGATCGCCAGCGTCGGGCTGAACCATCTGGGCTTCATCAATCGGATCACCGCAGCCGGCCAGGACGTGACGCCGACGGCCATCGCCTGGCTCGCGAAGACCTATGCCGGCAACAACGCCCTCTTCGCCTCGGCCCTGAAGATCGCCCCGCTGCTGGGCGCGATCCCGGTCGAGAAGTACGGCGATCTCTATTTCCATCGCCGGGCCGAGCTGGCGGAGATGCAGGACGCCCCCCGTACAAGGGCCCAGGCGGTCATGGACATCGAGGCCGAGGTCCTGGCCGAGGCCGCGGACCTGGCGGTGCAGGCCAAGCCGCCCGCCCTGATCCGGCGAGGCGGCGAGGGCTATAGCGGCGTCACCTTCGACACCCTGGACGCCATCCTTAACGACCGGGGAGCCATGATCGTCATGAGCACCCTGAACAGGGGCGCGATCACCGGACTGCCCGACGACGCCTCGGTCGAGACGCTGTGCCGCGTCGACGCACGCGGCGCCACCGCCCTGCCGACCGGCGAGATCCCCCTGGCCTATCGCGGGCTGGTGCAGGCGGTGAAGGCGCATGAGAGCCTGACGGTCCAGGCCGCCGTCACCCGCAGCCGCGACATCGCCCTCCAGGCCCTGCTCGCCCACCCGCTGGTCGGCGACATCGACATCGCCGCGCCGATGCTTGACGATCTCCTGCAAGCCCACGGCCTGAACTTCCATTGAGGATCGCGCGATGCTGAGCCTTGTCGAACGCCTGGGCCATGGCCCGCAGGACCGGCTGCTGATCGTCAATTGCGACGACATCGGCTCCAGCCACGCGGCCAACCTCGCCTGCCTGGAAGCCATGAGTGAGGGCGTGGCGACCAGCGCCACCTTGATGGTCCCCTGCCCCTGGGCGCTGGAAGCCGTCGAAATGTTCGCCGGCCTCGACGTCGGGGTGCACCTCACCCTGACCGCGGAGTACCCCGGCTATCGCTGGCGTTCGTTGACCGGGGCCGGGTCGCTGCACGACGCCCAAGGCTATCTGCCGACCAAGACCAGCCACGTCATGCGCTACGCCGACCCCGATGACGTGCGCCGCGAATGCCGCGCCCAGATCGAGCAGGCCCTGGCCTGGGGCGTGGACGTCACCCACATCGACTCCCACATGGGCGGCAACCAGATCGATCCGCGCTTCTTCGAGATCTACATGGAGATGGCGGTCGAGTTCGCCCTGCCGCTGCGGATGGTGGGTCCCGACATCGAGACGCTGCTCAGCTTCCCCTGCAGGGCGCCAGCGCAGGCCCGGGGCATCGTCTTTCCGGACGAGTTCGTCTCGGAATGGGGCCGTCCGACCCATGAACTGCTGGCGCAGGCCCTGCCCGCCCTCGCCCCAGGCGTCGCCGAGGTCAATCTGCATCCGGTCTATGAGGGCGCTGAGCTGCACGGCTACGACACCACCCAGGCCTGGATCCGTATCGGCGACCAGGCCTGCGCCATGGCGCAGTCCACCGCCGAACTGATCGCCGGCCAGCAACTCCGGCCGATCAGCTTCCGGCCGCTGCGCGACCTGCAACGCGGACTGATCTGATGACGACCGCGCCGGGAACTCGCCAGCCTCGCGGCCGGGCTCGGCGCGCCGCGGTGCTGGACGCCGCGCGGCGGCTGTTCTCGCGCCAGGGCTTCAAGGGCGCCAGCCTGGCCGCCATCGCCCAGGAGGCGGGCCTGACCGACGCCGGCCTGCTCTATCACTTCCCCACCAAGAACGACCTGCTGCTGGCGGTGATCGCCCAGGGCGATGAGGAGCAGGACGCCGCCTTGGCGCAGGTCCGCGCCGCGCGCGGCCTGCCGCTGCTGCACCGCATGGCCGCGTTCGGCGCCGATCTGGAGGCCGATCCCATTCTGACCGCCCTGGACGTCACTCTGGCGGCCGAACACCTGCAGGACGGCTCGGCCATCAACGCCTATTTCGTCGACCGCTACGAGACGTTCCGCGCCATGCTGGCCGAGGCGTTTCGGGAAGCCGCCCAGGCCGGCGACCTTCGCGCCGACCTCGACGCTGAGGTCGAGGCCGCCAACATGACGGCGGTGCTGGACGGCCTGCGGCTGCAATGGCTGCTAAGCAGCGGCGCGGTCTCGATGGCGGGCGGCATGCGCGCCTATGTCGAGGGCGCCCTTGCACGGCTGTCGCCCCGTTAACCTTACGGCGCGACGACACGCCGCCTTTCGCAGGCCGCGCATTTCATGTGCTTTCAAGGCGATACGCCGACGGCAAGATTAAGCTCGCCGAAAGCGTTTGCTGCCAGGATGGCCTCGTGACCGCCCAAAACGACATCGACCGCCGCGAACATCCCCGCGAGGACACCAATCTCCGCGCGCGGGTCTTCTATGGTCAGGGCATGGCCCACTGGGCCGACTGCACCATCGTCGACCTCAGCAAGGGCGGCGCGCGCTTGCAGATCTCCGCCATCTACCCGCTGCCCCCGCGTTTCGTGGTGCTGCAGCTGAACGGCGGCATGGTCTATGACGTGCGCACCCGCTGGCGGCGCGGCGACATGACCGGCGTGGCCTTCGACGCCCAGAGCCATATCGAGACCAACACCGAGGAACGCCTCACCGCGGCGCGCCACGCCTGGCACGCCCTGAAGGCCGCCTAGGCCGCAGGTCGCCGCTCAAGGCAGGGACCGTCCTTGGCCAGCACCCGCTCGCTCGACGCTGGGCGGTGCGCCAACAAAGCCGCCGGCCGGATCGGCCTGGGAACGAAGTTCCCGCCGCAGTTCGGACAGGCGCCGTTCAGCACCTGATCCACGCAGTCCGCGCAAAACGTGCATTCGAACGAACAGATGCGCGCATCGGCCGAGGCCGGCGGCAGGTCGCGGTCACAACATTCGCAATTGGGCTTCAGCAACAGCATGCAAGGCTCCTCGCCACGATGGGACCCGAGCGATGTAGCCCCGCCGCGATCGGAGGCGAAACGACATAATTCCCTCGATAAGCGACAAACTCCCTCCCAGGTGGCGCCGCCTTTGCGATGTGACAGTTCGTGAATTCAAATTGGGACGCCGCGGCGACCCACCTGAGGGGAACTGCAAATGAACATCAAAGGTCTGGTCCTGGCGCTGGCCGCCGGTCTGTCGATCTCCACCGCCGCCCATGCCGGCGTCACCGTCCACAATGACGACTTCCTGGGCGCGACCGGGAACTTCAATGGCTTCGAAGGCATCAGCAGCCCGTTCTATCCCGGTACGCAAAGCTACACCGAAGGCGGGATCAAGGTTCAGTATGTCGGTGGTCAGCTCACCACCCTGACCACCCTGAAGCCGTACGACCAACGTAGCTGGACCCCGCTGGGCGGCGGCCTCGGCTACACCAAGATCTCGCTGGCCAACGGCGGCGATTTCGACGCCATCGAATTCCTGGCCGGGACCAGCGCCTTGACCGGCGGCTCGCGCCTCCAGTACGAACTCTTCCTGGACGGTGCCAAGGTGTTCAGCGGCTTCACCGGCTCGCTCGGCAACATCCATTCGACGCTGAAGACCATCGGTTTCGCGGGTACGGCCGGTCAGGTGTTCGACGAGCTGCGCGTCCAGAACCTGTTCAGCAAGAACTTCAACGATAACGGCTTCGATCAGCTCGTGCTCGACAACATCACCGTCAACGCCATCAGCAGCGCTGTGCCGGAACCGGCCACCTGGGCGATGATGATCATCGGCTTCGGCGCCGTCGGCTCCATGGTCCGCAGCTCGCGCCGCCGCCAGGCCTACGCCTTCGCCTAAGACCGCCGAGTTGAGATCCGAAGACGCCGTCCGCTGAAAGGCGGGCGGCGTTTTTCGTCAGGCGTCCCAGAAACGCCGGCCGCCGGTGCGAGCGACATGGAAATCGCCGCTGACCGACAGCACGATCCAGTCGCCGGGCTGGGCGATGGTCCAGCCATCGGGGGTGCAGACCTGCACGGCGCCAGCCTCGGTCATGGCCTGGGCGTCGTCGCCCAGCCAAGCCCAAAGCTTATGCCAGCTACGGGTGTCGTGCGGAGGCGGCACCCTTAGCGCGGCGCCGTGATCGAATGCGGGACTGGTGGTTTGGGCGGACCTCATGAACAGGAATACGCCCTGCGTCGGTGACCAGATTCTTAATATGGGACAATCATTCGGCGCGGAGGGCCGCGGCCGGTCGTTTGGCGAGCGCATGCAGCGAGGCCAGCACGCCGCCCAGCCCGGCCAGCAACGCCGCCCCGGCCACCAGCGCCGCGACCCCGGTCCAGTCCACGGCCCAGTCGGCCTTGAAGACCAGCGTCACCACCGGCCAGGCCGCCAGGCATCCCAGCCCGACCCCGGTCACCCCGGCGATCACTCCCACCGCGCCGTATTCCAGCACGTAGGCTGAAAGGATCTGCAGCCGTGAGGCGCCCAGGACTTTCAGGATCGAGGCCTCTCGCGTCCTGGCCTGAGCCCTGGCCGCGATCGCCCCGGTCAGCACCAACAGCCCCGCCAGGGCGGCGACCGCCGCCGCGCCACGGATCGCCAGCGCCAGGCGGTCGAAGAGTTCTGTCGCCGCCTCAAGCTGCTCGCGCACGGAAATGACGTTCACCTCCGGGAAGTCGCGCCCGAGCGCCCGGATCACGCGCGTCTCCTGATCCTTGCCGCCCTTGGCGATGGCGACGTGGCGCAGGTCCGCGCCCTCCAGGGCCGATGGCGTCAGCACCAGGGGGAAGCTCGCGCCGAAGCCGCCGACATCGACCTTGCGCAACACCGCGATCCTGGCCTCGATATCGCGGCCCAGGACCGACAAGGTGACGTTGTCGCCGACCTTCAGCCCGCCGGCCTTGGCGGCGTCGACCTCCATAGCCAGCAGCGGCGGGCCGCGATAGCCGGCGGCCCACCATTTGCCCTCGACGATATCGGCCGAGGGCGGCTGCGGCCCGATCGCCGAGATCGAGATGTCGTTGTCATAGGCCCAGCGCTCCTGCTCGGCGATCGCCTTGCGGTTCACCGGCTGGCCTTTCAGCGCCACGATGCGTCCAGTCAGGAACGGCGCCCGCAGATAGTTCTCGGTGGTCAGCTTCTCGCCGAACGCGGCGGCCACCACGCGGTCGAACTGCGCGGTCCGGGCGCCGGGAATTTCAGTGAACACCATGGCCGGCGCGGTCTTGGGCGCCACCTCGGCCACCTGGCGCAGCAGGCTGGACTGGATCAGCACCACGCTGGCCAGCAGCGCGACGCCAAGACCGATGGCCGGCGCGGCGGTCCGCGCCGCCGAGCGCGGCCCCGCCAGATTGGCCAGTCCCATGCGCAGCGCCCCGCGCGTACCGGCCCGCACCCGCCCAGCGCCCTTGGCCGCCAACAGGCCGAGGCCCCACAGCAGGCCGAACGAGACCGCCACCCCGCCGATCATCAGGCCCGCGGCCAGCGGCGTCGGGGCGGTCAGCACCGACAGGGCGGCGAGCGCCAGGCCTGCGATCGCCGCGCCCACCGTCTCGACGCTCAGCGTGAGGCCGCCCTGCACGTCGCGGCGAAACAGGCTGGCCGGCGGCGTCGCCCTGGCCCGCGCCAGCGGGACCAGCGAGAAAGCGGCGGCCGACAGCAGGCCAAAGGCCCCGGCCCGGATCAACGGCCCGGGATAGACGGCGAACAGGGCCGGAACCGGCAGGTCGGCGGGGACCAATCCCCCGAGGACGAAGGGCGCCGCGGCCCCCAGGACGAGGCCGATGGCCACGCCCAGCAGGGCCAGCACCCCGATCTGCGTCAGATAGAGATTACGGATGAACGGTCCCTCGGCGCCCAACGCCTTGAGTACCGCGATGGCGGGCTTGCGATCTTCCAGAAAGGCGGTGACGGCGCCGAAGACGCCCAGGCCGCCGGCCACCAGGGAGGCCAGCCCGATGAAGCCCAGGAAGTATTCGAGCTGATCGACCAGCCAGCGCACGCCCGGCGCGGCGTCCTCGCGGTCGCGCATCCGCACGCTGCGATCCCCGATGGTCGTGCGCAGAGCCTTGCGCGCCTGCGTCGGCACAGCCCCCTGCGGCAGGGCGATCCGCGCCGTCTCCACGAATTGCAGACCCGGCTGCAGGAACCCCGCGTCCTCCACCGCCTGACGCCGGACCATGACCCGAGGCCCCAGCGCAAAGCCACGCGACAGGCGGTCCGGCTCCTGAACCAGAACGCCGCGGACGATCACCGGCAGCTCGCCGACCAGCAGCCGGTCGCCGATCCGCAGGCCGAGCCGCTCCAACAGCACCCGCTCGACCACCGCGCCGGCCACGCCGCCGCTCGGCGCCAGGGCCGCAGCCAAGGCGCCGCCGCCCTCCAGGGTGACCTGTCCCGCCAAGGGATAGCTGTCGCTGACCCCGCGTAGCTCCACCAACCTCCGCTCGCCGGACGGCGCCTGCGCCATGGCGCGGGCGGCGACGGCCCAGGCCGTGCGGCCGGTTCCCTCGATGGCCTTGCGCTCATCCGGCGTAAACAGCCGCTGTTCGACCGTGACCGCGAGGTCGCCGCCGAGGATCTCGCGAGCCTGGCTGGCCAGGCCCTGGCGGAAAGCTTCAGCCGTCGATCCGGCCGCGGCGATAGCCGCCACGCCCAGCGCCAGGCAGGCGAGGAAGATGCGAAAGCCCTTCACCCCCGAGCGTAGCTCGCGGGCGGCGAAGCGCAGGGCGAGCAGGTTCATGCCGGCAGCGCCACGCCGTCGCCCAGCCGGACCTGTCGGTCGGCGCGGGCGGCCAGGCGCGCGTCGTGGGTGACCAGCACCATCGCCGCCCCCTCCTCTGACACCAGGCCGAACAGCAGGTCGGCGACCATGGCGGCGTTGACGGCGTCGAGATTGCCGGTGGGCTCGTCGGCGAACAGCAGGGCCGGCCTGGGCGCCAACGCGCGGGCCAGGGCCACGCGCTGTTGCTCCCCGCCAGATAGCTGGTGCGGATAGTGCCGCAGACGGCCGGACAGGCCAACCCGGTCCAGCCAGCCGCGCGCCACGCCGTCGGCGTCCGCCACCCCGGCGATCTCCAGCGGCGCGGCGACATTCTCCTCGGCGGTCATGTTGGGCAGCAGGTGGAAGGCCTGGAAGACCAGCGACACCCGGCCCCGGCGCAGCCGCGCACGACCGTCCTCGGTCATCTTGGCCAGTTGCCTGCCGAGCAGTTCCACGGTTCCCGAGGTGGGACGCTCCAAGCCGGCGGCCACGGCGATCAAGGAGGACTTGCCCGATCCCGACGGCCCGGTGATCGCCACCCGCTCGCGCGGCGCCACGGAAAAGCTCAGGTCTCGCAGGATCTCAACGGGACCGGCCGCCGACGGAAGGGTGAGGCAGACCTCACGGACGACGAGCGGCGGATAGTCTTCGGACAAGGAGACCTCAGGGGTGATTGAGCTTCGCGGGCTATGGCCTAGATAGGACAGCAGAATGGATCAGACACCCAGCAGGTTTCCGACAAGACGCGTCCTGATCGCCGGCGCCCTGGCCGCATGGCCGGTCCAGGCCCTGGCGCAACGCCGCCGTGTCGTCACGGTGCTGGGCGACTCGATCACCGCGGGCCTTGGCCTGCCGGCCAGCGCCGCCCTGCCCGTCCAGCTCCAGGCCCAACTTCGTAAGCTGGGGAGCAACGCCCTGGTGCGCGGCGCCGGCGTCTCGGGCGACACCACGGCCGGCGGCTTGGCCAGGGTCGATTTCAGCGTCCAGAACGACACCGATGTCTGCATCGTGGCGCTGGGCGGCAACGACCTGCTGCAAGGCGTCGACCCCAAGCGGACCAAGGCCAATCTGGACAAGATCGTCGCCAAGCTCCGCGCTCGGAAGATCGCCGTGGTGTTGGCCGGACTACAGCCCCCGCCGGTGATCGGACGCACCTATGCGCGCGAGTTCCAGGCGGTGTTCCCGGCCGTGGCCAAGGCGCATGGGGCGCTTCTCTATCCCAACCTGTTGGCGGGCGTCGCCCAGGTCGCCCGGCTCAACCAGCGTGACGGCTTCCACCCCAACGCCCAGGGCGTGATCGTGATCGCCCAGGGCCTGGCGCCGGTGGTGGCCGGCGCCCTGAAGGCCCGCGCCTAGGTCTTCGAGGCCGAGACCGGCAACGGCGCGGAGGGCGGCGTATCGACGGCGTCGCTGCCGTCGTCGAACACCACGCGGCCCGAACCGGCGCGATCGGTCTCAAGATGTTCCGGACGGGTCGTCAGCTTGACCTCGCTCGACCCCGACGTCTCGATCTTGGCCGACAGCTTGGGCGCGATGGACGCCTCGCTGGAGCCTGACACGTCGGCCGTGGCGGTCTCCGCGCCAAGCGCCGAGAGATCGGCCTCGCTGGATCCCGACAGGTCGAGAACCACCTGCTTGGCCTCGCCCCGCGCCGTCACCTCCGAAGAGCCGCTGCCGACGATGGAGATCTTGTCCTGGCGGTACTCCATGATCTCTAGCTGATCGTCGCCGCCGACGTCGAAGTGGGTGACGCCCGGCGCGCTCATGACCACCCGCAGGCGGACATAACCCTCGACCGGCTTGTCGAAGCTGAGCTTGCCCTGCGACAGCCGCACCCGCTCGACGATGTCTCGCGGGCCGGTGATGCTGACCTTGCCGGGGCCAGGCGCCTGGGTGAACTCGATGGCGGCGGGAATGGCGAACTCGACCTTGGACGAACCGTCCCAGGCCAGTTCCCGGGTCGCAGTCGAGGCGGCGCGCTCTTCGTCGCGGTCGTCACGATCATGGCCCTGGTGGCGTTCGAAGCGGTCGCTTTCCTTCCAATCCGAATACCAGCCCCACTTGTGGGTGGCGAGGTCGGGGCCTCCCAGGGCCGCGGCGCCGGCGAAGGCGACGATGGCCACGAAAAAGCCGGTGATGGCGATCAGGACAAGGACACGGATCATGGGGCTGGCCACCTTGCTCATGACTGGGATTCGATCGCCGGCTTCAGCAGCCGGTAGTGGAGACGGCCGTACCAGACCAGGGCGTTGACCAGGCCGATCACGATCAAGGTCAGGATCGCGCCGAGCGAAGCGCCCGCCGCCATCAGGCCGATGCCGCCCAGCAGCGCCGTCAGCGGTCCGCCGGGCGGATCAAGGAACGGCCCGGCCGCGAACACCACGCCGCCGCCGGCGAAGATGGCGACCGCCGCGACGATCAGGCCAAACAGGGTCCCGGCCACCGTCATCAGAATCGGCAGCAGGATCAGCAGGTCGATGGCGCCCAGGCCCAGCACGGCGAAGATCGCCCCGGCGGCCGAGGTCGGATTGCGTTGTTCCTCCCACTTCTTCAGGCCGATCTCGGCGCGAAGCTCGCGAGCCAGCCGGGCCGGATCGCCCAGCGCGGCGGCGACTTCGTCCTCGGAACGGCCGGCGGCCAGCCCTTCGGCGAAGTGGGTCTCATAGTCGGCGACGGCTTCGGCGATCGCCTTGGCCGGCAGGCCCGACAGGCCCAGGCGCAGCCGGTCGATGAACGCTTGGCGGTTCATGCGGCGTCTCCCAGAATGATCTCGACCGCGCGGGAAAATGCAGCCCATTCCGCCTTTTGCGTGGAAAAGCTCATCGTTCCGGCCTCGGTCAGCTTGTAGTACTTGCGCGGCGGTCCCGCGGAGCTTTCGACCAGATAGGTGTCCACCAGCCCGTCGCTCTGCATCCTCCGCATCAGCGGATAGATGGTGCCTTCCCCCATATCGATTCCCTCGGCCAGTCGGCTCGCGATCTCGTAGGCGTAGCTGTCGTGCTGGGAGAGCAAGGCGAGCACGCAAAGCTCGAGCACCCCCTTCTTCAGCTGGACTTGAACGGCTTCGACCACGACGCATCTCCAATGTGCGCTAACAGGTACCGCAAGGTAGCGTGCGTAACAAGGTAGCTTGCATTACATCTTAGTAAGCTGGACCTAGGCGGACGCTCCGGCCTCGCCGATAGTCGCAGCCATGATCCGCCCTCTCCTCGCCGCCGCCCTCCTCGCCCTCGCGCCAGCCGCCCACGCCGCCGACTGGCGCGCGCTGGACCCGGCCCAGACCCTGGTGATCGACACCTCCAAGGGCCAGATCATCGTGGAGATGCGGCCGGACTTCGCGCCGCTGGCCGTCGAGCGGATCAAGCTGCTGGCCCGCGAGGGCGTCTATGACGGCCTGCTGTTCCATCGCGTGGTCGATCATTTCGTCGACCAGACCGGCAACCCCAACAACAAGGACGGCGGGGTCTCGCGCCATCCCGACCTGGCGCCGGAGTTCACCTTCCGCCTGCAGGAGGGCGACAAGGCCGCTGTCGTCTCGCGCTCCAGCGACGCCGTCTCCGGCTTCATCGGCGCCACGCCCTTCACCGCGGCGTCCGACGTCGAGCTGAAGCGCAATCCGGCCGCCGGCCGCCTGGCCTGGGGCGCCTATTGCCCGGGCGTGGCCGGCATGGGCCGCCAGGCGGGCGAGACCACCGCCAATTCCGAGATCTTCTTCATGCGCGAGGCCAGCCGCCGGCTGGACCGCGACTACACCGTCTGGGGCGCGGTCGTTCAGGGGCTGGACGTGGTCCGCGCCATGACCGTCGGCGAGCCGCCGGCCAATCCAGACCGCATGATCAAGATCCGCCTCGCCGCCGACCTGCCGGCGGCTGAGCGCCCCCGGATCGAGGTGCTGGACGAGCACGGCCCGGCCTTCAAGGCCCTGGCCCAACAGGTCCGCGCCGCCAAGGGCGCCGATTTCAGCGTCTGCGACATCCAGCTGCCGACCCGCCCGATTCCCTAGCACCCCCGGCGATCTATCGCCTCAAGGCGGAAAACTGATGCGACGACTTCGCCGACCTCGCCTATGACGCCTCACGAACGGAGGGACGTCGCATGGTCGCCTGGACGGATTGGATTGCTTTCGGATTGATCGCGCTGGGCATGGCGCTGACGCCCGGCCCGAACATGGTCTACCTGATCTCCAGATCGATCTCGCAGGGCAAGCGCGCGGGCCTGGTCTCGCTGGGCGGCGTGGCCCTGGGCTTCATCTTCTACATGCTCTCGGCGGTGGTCGGGCTGACGGCCTTGGTCATGGCCGTGCCGCTGGCCTATGACGCCCTGCGGATCGCGGGCGCGGCCTATCTGGCCTGGTTGGCCTGGAACGCCCTGAAGCCCGGCGCCGCCTCCCCCTTCGCCGTCCGCGAGCTGGAGCCGCACTCCGACGCCAAGCTGTTCGCCATGGGCCTGTTCACCAACCTGCTGAACCCCAAGGCCGCGGTGCTCTACCTCTCCCTGCTGCCGCAGTTCATGCACCCCGAGCGTGGGAACATGCTGCTGCAAGGCGTCACCCTGGGCGCCACCCAGATCGCCGCCAGCGTCACCGTCAACGGCGTGATGATCCTGGCGGCCGGATCGGTGGCCAGATTCCTGGCCGCGCGGCCGACCTGGGCCATGGTCCAGCGCTGGCTGATGGGCACGGTGCTGGGCGCCCTGGCCGTGCGGATGGCGTTGGATTCGCGACGCTAAGCCAAGGCAGGCTTCGCGCTGCGGCGGATCATCAGCGAGGCGGCGGCGGCGACCAGGGCCGCGACGCCGGCCAGGACAAAGGCTTCCAGATAGCGTCCCTGCGAGGCCCGCAGCACGCCGGCCATCACCGCGGCGGTGGCGGCGCCGGCCTGATGGCCCGCGGCGATCCAGCCGAACACGATAGGTCCGTCGCGGTCGCCGAAGGCCTCGGTCGCCAGCCGCACGGTCGGCGGCACCGTGGCGATCCAGTCGAGGCCGTAGAAGACCGCGAACACGCCGAGCGCGACGATCGAGAAGTCTGTGTAGGGCAGCACCAACAGCGAAAGGCCGCGCAGGGCGTAATAGACGAACAGCAGCTTGCGTGGGTCGTAGCGGTCGGTCAGCCAGCCCGACAGGGTGGTGCCCACCAGGTCGAACAGCCCCATCACCGCCAGCAACGTCGCCGCCCGCGTTTCCGGCAAGCCCTGGTCCGCGCACATGGCGATCATGTGGACGCCCACCAGGCCGTTGGTGGTCAGGCCGCAGACGAAGAAGCCCCCGAACAATAGCCAGAAGGTCCGCGTCCGCGCCGCTCGGAACAGCGCGCCGAACGCCACCCGCAGCGCCCCGCCCGCCGCCGCCTGCGGCGCGACATAGTCGCCCGGCGCGCCATAGGGCCGCTGACCGATCGCCTCGGGCCGCTCAGGCAACAGGAACCAGACCAGCGGCGCCAGCACCGCCATCACCACCGCTATGGTCAGCACCACCGGACGCCAGCCGCCGGCCTGCGCCATCATCGCCATGCCCGGCAGGAAGATCAGCGAGCCGGTGGCGGTCGAGGCGGTCAGCAGCCCCATCATCAGGCCGCGCCGCGCGACGAACCAGCGGTTCACCACCGTCGCGCCCAGCACCATCGCCACCGCGCCAGAGCCCAGGCCCGACAACACGCCCCAGGTGAGGACATAGTGCCAGGGCTGCGTCATCATCGCCGACAGCGCCGTCGAGGCCGCCATCAGGATCAGCGCCAGGGTCACCGTCCGGCGCACGCCGAACGACTGCATCAGCGCCGCCGCGAACGGCCCGGTCAGCCCGTAGATGAAGATGCCGATGGCCGCGGCCGCCGAGATCGCGCCCCGATCCCAGCCGAAGGCCCGCTCCAGCGGCAGCATCAGCACGCCCGGCGCGGCGCGCAGCCCGGCCGCCGCCATCAGGGCGATAAACACCGCGCCGGCCGCCACGAATGCGTAGTTCTGGCCAAACGGTCGGGAGCGCGCTATCGTCATGTTACTGACCTGTAAGTTTCAATCCCGATATACGTACCGGTCAGTTACATCGTCAAGCAGGCAATCATGGCCGACCCGAAAAGTCCTGAGACCACTCCCCTTCGCGCCGCCGACAAGATCCGGCAGACGGCGCGCGAGCTGTTCTATCGCGACGGCATCCGCGCCGTCGGGGTCGATGAGATCGTCGCCCGCGCCGGCGTGACGAAACCGAGCCTCTACCGGACCTACCGCTCCAAGGATGAGCTGACGGTCGCCGTCCTGGTGGAGAGCAGCGGTACGTTCTGGGGCTACCTGAATGAGGCTGTCGACGCCCACCCGGGCGAGCCGCGCGCCCAGCTCCTAGCCTTCTTCGCGGCCCTGGCCGAACGCACGGTCCAAGCTGACTATCGCGGTTGCCCGTTGAGCAACGCCGCGGTCGAGTACCCGCAGAAGGGCCACATCGCCCGCGCCGCCGCCCAGGATCACAAGGGCGAGGTGCGCCAACGCCTACGCGACAAGGCCCGCGAACTCGGGGTCGCCAATCCCGACGGTCTGGGCGACGCCCTGTTGCTGCTGCTGGAGGGGGCCTATCTCACCACCCAGCTGTTCGACACCGGCCGCCCCTCGGCCGAGGTCGGCCGCGCCGCCGAGGCCCTGATCGACGCCTATCGGGGCGCTTCGTAGACGACCCTGCCCCCGACGATGGTCATCACCGCGTGGGCCTTGGCGATCTCGGCGAACGGCGCGGTCATCAGGTCGACCGAGAACACCGAGACATCGGCCGGCTTGCCGAGCGCCAGGACTCCCAACTCATCCTCGTGGAAGGCTGCGTAGGCCGGCCCCTTGGTCAGCATGGTCAAGGCCTGCTGGCGGGTGACGGCCTCATCCAATCCCCACTCCGGCCCAGCGAAGCCCTTCAGGTCATGGCGGTAGGCCGCGGCGTAGAACTCGACCAGGGGGTCGCCCTTCTCCACGGGGGCGTCCGATCCAGCCGCGATCACCGCGCCGGTCTTCAGCAAGCTCTCCCAGGCATAGGCGCCCTTCAGCCGCTCGGTCCCCAGTCGACCCGGCGCGAAATAGAGATCGCCGATCGCATGCGACGGCTGCATCGAGGCCACGACGCCAAGCTGGGCGAAACGCGGCAGGTCTTCTGGGGCCAGGACCTGGGCGTGCTCCACCCGCCAGCGCGCCGCCTTCAAGCCTGCGGCGTCGGCGCCATAGGCCTGCTGATAGGCGTCAAGCACCAGACGGTTGCCGCGATCACCGATGGCGTGGGTGGCGATCTGGGCGCCGGAGGCCTTGGCCTGGACCAGCACAGCCTTGATGGTCTCGGGCGGGGTGAGCAGCAGGCCGGTCCCTTCGGCGTCGGCGTAGGGCGCCAGCAGCGCCGCGCCGCGCGATCCCAGCGCGCCGTCCATGTAGATCTTCACGCCGCGGATGCGGACCAGGCCGGTGACGTCCTGCGAGGGGCCGTCCTTCAGAACCCCCTGCCCCTGCGCCTGGCTCATATAGTTGTCGACGCGGATCGGCAGTTGCCCTCGCCCAGCCAGCGCCGCCTGCATCGCCACCTCGTCAACCGAGGCCCCCATATTGTGCAGGCCCGTCCAGCCCCGTGAGGCGTAGAGGTCGACGCCGCGCTTCACCGCCTGCGCCTGCGCCGCCGCGCTCGGCTTCGGCAGCTTGGCCTCGACCAGATCCATCGCATTATCGATCAGCATGCCGGTGGGCTCGCCCGCCGCGTCCTTCAGGATCTGGCCGCCAGCCGGCGCCGGCGTGTCGCGACCGATCTGGGCCAGGGCCAACATCTGCGAATTGGCGACCAGGGCGTGACCGTCGGCGCGGGTCAGCACCACCGGCCGGTCAGGAACCGCGCGGTCCAGGTCGGCGCGGCTGGGGAAGCGCTTCTCCGGCCAATGGGTCTCGATCCAGCCACGTCCGACAATCGGATCAGAGCCAGGATGCTGGGCCGCCCAGTCCTTCAGCCGAACGACCAGCGCCTCGATCGAGGGCGTTCCCTCCAAGGTCAGGGTCATTTCGCGAAAGCCGATACCCGACAGATGGGCGTGGGCGTCGACGAAGCCCGGATAGGCCGCCGCGCCCTTTAGGTCGACATCCTTGGCGCCAGGCGCCGCCTTGCGGGCGCCCGCTAGGCTCCCGGCGAAGGCGACCTTGCCATCCTTGACCGCCAGGGCCTCGACCTTGGCCGCGCCGGTATAGATCGGCCCGCCGTGGATCAGCAGGCTCTGGGCGGCGGCTGGCGCGGCGAGCGCCAGGCCGACCGTGAGGATTAGGGGGCTGAGGATCGCGCGCATATCGGCCTCATCGAGTCATTGAGGCGTCATTGATCGGCGATCTTGGCGGGCAAGGAAACAAGCAAGCGCCGCAGTAGCACTAGCCACGCTTTCGCAGACCAGCCAGATTGTGGTCATGAGTCCGGGGGGCGAAGGACGGTCGACAGGGAGGGTCTCGCGCATCGGCGCGGGCCTGCTGATGCTCGTCGTGCTGGCCGTCCTCGCCGTCTACGCCAACCGCGCGGCGCTGGACCTGCCGCTCTATCCGGCGACCGAGGGCGGCTATCTTATCCATGCGCTGTACGGCAAGGCGTTGAGCGCCCAGCCGGCCCTGTTCGCGCAAGTCGAGCGTCTGAACGGCACGGCCTATTTCCTGATCATCCGGGCGGCGACCTACGCCACGCACGACCTGCTGCCCTGGATGCGCGTCCTCGGCGGCCTCGCCTATTTCGCGGGCCTGCTGCTGGTCTATCAGAGCGTCCGCGTCCACCTTCAACGGGGTCAGGCGCTCGGCTTCCTGCTGCTGGCGCTCGCCTTCCCCTATTACCGCTTCGCCTTCGCCGTCCTGCCGGAGGGCTGGTTCGTCGGGGTCCTTGGCCTGATCGTCCTGCTGACCACCCGGCTCTATACGCCCCGGCCGCTCCTTCACGCGATCCTCGCCGGCGCCCTGACCGGGCTGCTGGTGATGTTGAAGCCGCAGGGCCTGGCTGTCGCCGCGGCCTTCCTGGTCCTGGCCGTCCTCGACCTGCTGCTGGGACGGCGCGACGCGCGTATCCTGGCCGGACGCATCCTGGTGTTCACCGCCGGTTTCCTGGTCTCGGGCCACCTCACCGCCCTGGCGGCCAACCAGCCGATCACCTCGCCCTTCGACTTCGTCACCAGCGCTCTGAACAGCCAGGTCATGGCCGGCGCCGTCGCGCTCGCGCCGGTGGCCTCATCGATGCTGATCTTCGCTGGCGTTCCCGCGCTGGCCGGCCTGGTGCGGATCGAGATGCGATGGCGCTGGTATCGCCAGCACAGGCGAGGCTTCCGCCTGGAGCCGCTCGAGGTCGGCTTCCTGCTGGTGCTGCTGTCGTTGCTGGCCACCCTGGCCACGACCGGGATCGGCCATGGCGGCGGGATCGCCGGCCGGGTATGGGGCCGTGACCTCGAACTCTTCGTCCCGATCCTCTGGCTGACGGCGGCGGCCTTCATCGGCGAGTTCGATCGGGCCGGCCTGCGCTGGTGGCGGGTCGCCATGGCGATCGTCCCGGTCGTCGGCGTCGCGGGGTTGGTCGCCTGCCTGCTGAACGGGGCGATGCTCCTGCCCTGGGATTCCGCGGCGGCGAGCGCCTTCTTCCGCCCCGACCTGACGAAGTTCGACCTCGCGCCGGCCGTTCCCTATTTCGCGCTCGCCATCGCCGCCATCCTCGCGGCGGCGGGAGCCATGGCGTTCACCGCCGGGCCGTCGCACCGAATCTGGCTCACCTACGTCGTCGCCGTGGCCGTGCTCTCCACGGCGGTGGATATCGCGTGGGAAAACTCGATTGAAGCCAAGCGGGCGCAATTGAGCGTCGAGCTTCGCACCGCCAAGGCGATCATGATGAAAAGGCGTGGCGGCGTGGCCGTCGTGGTCGACGATCGAAGCACCGCCAACACCCTGTTCTGGGGTCTGCAGGCCAGGCCGGAAGTCGTTCTTGCCAGCCCCGGCCAAGCGCTCGCCGCGCCTCGCCTGGCCCAGGCCGACACCGTGATCGTGTCGGGCCGTCATCGCCTCGACGGGACCTGGACGCCGGTGTTCCAGGGCAAGTCATTGAAGGTGTTCAGCCGCGCCGCACGGCCGCACCCGCGCGCCGACAGCGGCGAGGCTCTTGGGTCAAACGCAGGAAGCGGCTAAGAGCGCGCGGGAACAGCGCGCCTCCGCGGTCGCGACCCACATACGACGGACGGGAAAGATGCTGAGCTGGTTCCAGGCGATTATGCCGAAGGAATTGAAATTCTTCACGCTTTTCAGCAATCACGCTGAAACGCTGGTCGAAGGCGCGAGCGCCCTGCGCGACGTCATGAAGGGCGGCGACGGGGTCCCCGAGGCCTGCGCCCGAGTCGTCGCGCACGAAGACGCCGCCGACGTGATCACCCGCGAGGTGCTGCTCAACGTCCGCCGGACCTTCATCACCCCCTTCGACCGGGGCGATATCAAGGACCTGATCACCTCGCTCGACGACGCCATCGACCAGATGCAGAAGACCGCCAAGGTGGTCACCCTGTTCGAGCTGCGCGAATTCGAAGATCCGATGCGCGAGATGGCCGACATCATCGTCGAGGCCGCCGTGCTGACCCGCGAAGCCGTCGGCCTGATGGCCAACATGCGCCAGAACGTGGCGCGCCTGAATCAGCTGACCGAGCAGATCACCCATATCGAGGATCGCTCCGACGCCATCTACGACGCCGGGCGCAAGGCGCTGTTCCTGGCCCACCGCCATGACGACCCGATGGCCTTCGTCGTCGGCGTCGACATCTACAGCCACCTTGAGAAGGTGATGGACCGCTTCGAGGATGTGGCGAACCGCATCAGCGGCATTGTGATCGAGCAGGTCTAGGCGCGTGGAGCTCCTTGCTGGCTACGGGCCGCTGCTGATCTTCCTGATCGTTGTCGCGCTGGCGTTCGACTTCCTGAACGGCCTGCACGACGCGGCCAACTCCATCGCCACCATCGTGGCGACGCGGGTGCTGCCGCCCTTCGCCGCCGTGGCCTGGGCGGCGTTCTTCAACTTCATCGCCTTCCTGTTCTTCGGACTGCACGTCGCCAAGACAGTCGGCTCGGGCATCGTCATGCCGGAGTTGATCAGCGACGGCCTGATCTTCTCGGCCCTGATCGGGGCCATCGGCTGGAACCTGCTGACCTGGTGGATGGCGATCCCCTCCTCCTCGTCCCACGCCCTGATCGGCGGCTTGGTCGGCGCGGGCGTGGCCAAGGCCGGCGCCAGCGCCGTGCTCTGGAGCGGCCTCAGCAAGACCGTCTTCGCCATCGTGCTGTCCCCGGCGACCGGCTTCTTCCTGGCCCTGCTGCTGGTGCTGATCGTGTCCTGGACCTTCGTGAAATTCACGCCCTGGGCCGTCGACGGCGTGTTCCGCAAGATGCAGTTCGTCTCGGCCTCGCTCTATTCGCTCGGCCACGGCGGCAACGACGCCCAGAAGACCATGGGCATCATCGCCGCCCTGCTGATCGCCCACGGCATGGGCCCCGCCGACGGCCAGTTCCACGTGCCCCTGTGGGTCGTGCTGTCCTGTCAGGCCGCCATGGGCCTGGGCACCCTGTTCGGCGGTTGGCGGATCGTCCACACCATGGGCTCGAAGATCACCAAGCTCTCGCCGATGCAGGGCTTCTGCGCCGAAACCGGTGGGGCGATCACCTTGTTCGCCGCCACCAGCCTGGGCGTCCCGGTCTCCACCACCCACACCATCACCGGCGCCATCGTCGGCGTCGGCGCCGCGCGCCGGGTCTCGGCCGTGCGCTGGGGCGTGGCCAAGGAGATCGTCACCGCCTGGGTTGTCACCCTGCCCGCGGCGGCGCTGATCAGCGCCCTGACCTACTGGGTCGCCGGCCGCTTCATGGGTTGAGGCCGTAAGCGCCTCGGCGCTCGAAAACACGGCGAGATAGAAATCAGGGCGCGGCTCCGTTCGATCTGAGCCGCGCCCTATATTTTAGCCCCAGACCCGCTCGGCGTAGGACACGAAGTTCGCGCCCAGCACCTTCTCGATCACCCGCGGCTTGTGGCCCTTGGCCTTCATCATCGCGGTCAGCTTGCGGAACTGGTCGGGCCCGCGCAGGTCGATGATGAAGGGGTGGGTGTCGGCCCGCTCGCCCTTGGCGGCGATGCCGGCGGCCTTGCGCTCTTCATGCTCTACGGCGATCGCGGACTTGTAGGCGTCCATGTCGTCGATGGTGGCCACCGAGCCGTCGGTGCCGATCCCGACATGGTCCTCGCCGCAGACCTTCAGGGCGTGGCCGATATGGGCCACCACGTCGTCGGCCTTGGCGTAGCTGTCAGGGGCCAGGAACGGCATGAAGTAGATGCCGACGAAGCCGCCCTTTTCCGCCACGCCGCGCAGTTCGGCGTCGGTCTTGTTGCGCGGCAGGTCGGTCAGGGCCCGGCAACCTGTGTGGTTGATCGAGATCGGCGTCTTCGAAGCGGCGATGGCGTCCAGGCAGGTGCGCTCGCCCGAGTGCGACAGGTCCACCATCACCTTGGCGGCGTTCAGCTTCGCGACCACCTTGCGACCCTGCTCGGTCAGGCCCCGGTTTTCCGGAACCATCGAGCCGTCGCCCAGCATGTTGGCGGGGTTGTAGGTCAGTTGGATGATCCGGACGCCGCGCGCGGCGAACTCGTCGACCCGTTCGGCGTGCTCGCCGATCTGGACCGCGTTCTGGAACCCGTAGATCACCCCGATCTTGCCGTCCGCCTTGGCGCGGCGGATATCGGCGGCGGTGCGGACCAGCAGCAGCTTGCCGCTGTTGTCGGCGATCACCTTGTCCCAGGCGTCGATGGTTTCCAGCGTATAGGCGTAGGGGTCCTGGGGACCGGCCACATAGCCAAGCGTGATGTTCACCGCCGTCAGGCCCGAGGCCAAGGCGTCACGCAGCGCACGCTCGTCGAAGTCCAGCCTCGAGGTGTCGGCGGCGAGGCCGGCAGGGCGGCCGATCTGCAGGTTCGGGTTCGCCAGGCCGCCCAGGGCGTTGACGATGATCGGCTCGCCGCTCGCCGCGCGGGCGAGAGCGGGTGTGGCGGCGAGTGCGGCGGCGTAGCCCAGGGTTTGGCGGCGCGAGATCATCAGTCTTCCTTCCGAACGGCGGCGTCCGCCTTGGGATCAAAATCGGCTCGCGGATAGGTCTTTCCGCGCTTGATGGTCAGGGTCAGGGTCCGCAGGGCTCGAATGTCCTTCGACGGGTCCTGGCGGGTGAAAATCAGATTGGCCAGCTTGCCGGCCTCGACCGTGCCGAAGTCCGGGTCCTTGCGGACCGCCAGCGCCCCGTTGCGGGTCGCCGCGACAATGGCCTGCATCGGGGTGAAACCGGCCCGGTCGACCAGCAGCCCCAGTTCTTCGTAAAGCGCCGGATAGGCCGCGTCAGGGGCCGAGAAGCCATCGGTCCCGGCCGAGACGATCACCCCGGCGCGCAGCGCCTGGTTGGTGAGTTGGGCCGCCAGCTCGGTCGAGCAATAGGGCTTGGTCGGCCGATCCTTCATGGCCTCATAGATCCGCACGGTGGCGTCCAGCACGACGCCGCCCGCCTTCATCTTGGCCAGCAGCTTGGCGATTTCCGGATGCACGGACTTGCCGAACTTCTCTTCCTGGACGGCGGCGCGGTTGTGGTACTGGCCCGGGATCTGGTCGGAGACCTGATAGGCCAACATGCAGACGTGGCTGACGGCGTCGACGCCGGCGTCCAGCACCTCTCCCGGCGTGGCCGGGAACACCGCGGCATGCGCCCAGACCGGCACGCCCTGACGATGAGCTTCGGCGGTGATACGCGCCACCTCCTCGCCCGGCAGGTTCGCATAGATCTTGATCGCCGAGGCCCCGATGCCGCGCGCCTGGGCCACGGCCAGCGGCAAGTCGGTCTGCGGCGTGATCGCCTGCATCCAGGAGACCTCGCCGCCCTTGGCGCCCAGCGAGGCGGCCTGCACCCGCTTGTCCTCGAAGAACGAGGGGCCAGCCATCAGGGCGGCGTAGTAGATGTCGGGTCCGGGGATCTCGCCTATGCGGGTGGCGCGCGACAGATCGGCGACATTGCGCAGATCGTCGGCCATGTCGCGGATCGCGGTGACGCCGCTGTAGAGGTCGCGCTTCAGATGCGCCTCGGCGAACCGGCGGTTCGGCGGCGTCGCCAGATGTTCGTGACTGTCGATTAGGCCCGGCAGCACATATTGGCCAGCCACATTGACCACCACCGTCTGCGGCGGCAGCTTGAAGGCGATCTCGCCGTCCTTCCAGACGCGCTCGATCCGCTCGCCCTTGACCAGGATCGACATGCCCGGCCGGGCCGGCGCGCCGGTCCCGTCGATCAGGGTCGCGCCCGTATAGACGGTCAGTCGTTCGGCCGGGGCCTGTGCCGCGGCGAGCTGAGGGAAAAGCGCAAGGCAGGCCGCCAGGACCGCGAACGACGAACGGATCATCCCGCAGCCTATCGCGGCCCGACTTGCGCCTACAACGGTTAAGCTGTCAGCGCGGCAGCTTGCTGGTTCCCATCAGGTAGGTGTCGACCGCCTGGGCGCACTGGCGGCCCTCACGGATGGCCCAGACCACCAGCGACTGGCCGCGACGCATGTCGCCGCAGGAGAAGATGTTCGGGGCCGTGGTCTTGTAGTCGCTGACCGGCGCCTTGACGTTGCCGCGCGGGTCCAGATCGACGCCCGCCTGGGTGACGAAGCCGTCGTGGCGCGGGCCGACGAAGCCCATGGCCAGCAGGACCAGATCGGCCTTCAGCTCGAACTCGCTGCCCTCGACCTCGCGCAGGGACTGGCGGCCGTCGTCGCCGACCACCCACTCCATCCGCGCGCACACCATGGCCTCGAGCTTGCCGTTCGAGCCGACGAACCGCTTGGTGGTGACGGCGAAGTCGCGCTCACAGCCCTCTTCGTGGCTGGACGAGGTGCGCAGCTTGAGCGGCCAATCGGGCCAGGTCAGTTGCTTGTTCTCGCGGGCCGGCGGCTGCGGCATGATTTCGAGCTGGGTCACCGCCGCCGCGCCGTGGCGGTTGGAGGTGCCGATGCAGTCCGACCCCGTATCGCCGCCGCCGATCACCACGACATGCTTGCCGGTGGCCGAGATGGCGCCGGCCGGAGCCGCGCGCAATTCGTCGTCGCCAGCGTTGCGCTTGTTCTGCTGGGTCAGGAAATCCATCGCGAAATGGACGCCCGAAAGCTCACGGCCAGGGATCGCCAGGTCGCGCGGGTCTTCGGCGCCGCCGGCCATCACCAGCACGTCGTAATCGTCCAGCAGCCGCTGGACCGAGACCGTCACGCCGACTTCGAAATTGGTGCGGAAGATCACGCCTTCCTGCTCCATCTGCGCGACCCGGCGGTCGATCAGATGCTTCTCCATCTTGAAGTCGGGAATGCCGTAACGCAGCAGGCCGCCGATGCGGTCGCTCTTTTCGAACACGGTCGGGGCGTGGCCGGCGCGCGCCAGTTGCTGGGCGCAGGCCAGGCCCGCGGGGCCCGAGCCCACGACGGCGACGCGCTTGCCGGTGCCGCGCTCCGACATCGCCGGCTTGATCCAACCTTCTTGCCATCCACGGTCGACGATCTCGCACTCGATCGTCTTGATGGTCACCGGGGTGTCGACGATGTTCAGCGTGCAGGACGCCTCGCACGGCGCGGGGCAAACCCGGCCCGTGAACTCCGGGAAGTTGTTGGTCGACTGGAGGTTCTCCAGCGCCGTCATCCACTGATCGCGATAGACCAGATTGTTGAAGTCCGGGATCTGGTTGTTCACCGGGCAACCCTGGTGACAGAACGGAATCCCACAATCCATGCAGCGCGACGCCTGCTTGCCGACATCGGCCTGCGGCATCGGATGGACGAACTCCTTCCAGGTCTTCAGGCGCTCCTGCGGAGCGTCATAGGAGCGCTCCTGGCGCTCGATCTCAAGAAAGCCGGTGGGCTTACCCATGTTCTTACTCCGACTTCTAAGGGCTATTCGGCCGCGACGGCGGCGGCCGCCTGGCGTTCGGCGGCCATGTCCATCAAGGCGCGCCGATAGTCCTTAGGCATGACTTTCACGAACGAGCCCAAGGCCTCGTCCCAGTTCTCGAGGATCTCGCGGGCGCGGGCCGAGCCCGTATATAGGTGATGCCGCTCGATCAGGATGCGCAGGCGCTCGGCGTCGAAACGCAGCACGTCGCCCATCCCGTTGTTCTCCACCGACAGCGAGCGCTGGCTCGGCCGGAAGGGTTCGTCCTCGCGGGTCGTGGGCGACGAAGGCTCCACCTTCTCCAGCTCGACCATGGCCGAGTTGCAGAGCGGCGCGAACCGGCCCTTGGGATCGTAGACATAGGCCACGCCGCCGGACATCCCGGCCGCGAAGTTACGCCCCGTATCGCCCAGCACCACGACGACGCCGCCGGTCATGTACTCGCAACCGTGGTCGCCCAGGCCCTCGACCACCGTCACGGCGCCCGAGTTGCGCACGGCGAAGCGCTCGCCGGCCACGCCCTGGAAGTAGGCCTCGCCCGCGATGGCGCCGTAGAGCACCGTATTGCCGACGATGATGTTCTCCGTCGGGTCGCGGTTGGCTTCGGCCGGCTGACGCACGACCACCCGGCCGCCCGACAGACCCTTGCCCACATAGTCGTTGCCGTCGCCGGTCAGCTCCAGGCTGACGCCGCGCGCGGCGAAGGCGCCGAAGCTCTGCCCCGCCTGGCCACGGAACTTCAGCGCGATGGTGTCTTCCGGCAGGCCGGCGTGACCGTAGCGGCGCGCGACCTCGCCCGACAGCATGGCGCCGGCGGTGCGGTTGACGTTCTTGATCGCGTATTCGCCCAGCACCGGCTCGCCCCGTTCCAACGCCGGCATGGCGTCGGCGATCAGGGTGTTGTCCAGCGCCTTGCCCAGGCCGTGGTCCTGGCGGTCCATGTTCCAGAGGCCCTTGGCCCCTTCGGGAGCCGCGGCGTAGAGCAGCTTCGACAGGTCGACCCCGCCGGCTTTCCAGTGATCGACGGCCTCGCGCATGTCGATCCGGTCGACCCGGCCGATCATCTCGTTGATGGTCCGGAAGCCGAGCTCGGCCATGATCTCCCGCAGCTCTTCAGCCACGAAGAAGAAGTAGTTGATCACGTGTTCGGGCTGGCCGGTGAAGCGCGCGCGCAGCACCGGGTCCTGGGTCGCCACGCCCACCGGGCAGGTGTTCAGGTGGCACTTGCGCATCATGATGCAGCCGGCCGCGATCAGCGGGGCGGTGGCGAAGCCGAACTCGTCGGCGCCCAGCAGGGCGGCGATGGCGACGTCACGGCCGGTGCGCAGGCCGCCGTCGGCCTGGACCGCCACGCGGGTGCGCAGGCCGTTCAGCAACAGGGTCTGCTGGGTCTCGGCCAGGCCGATCTCCCAGGGCGAGCCAGCGTGCTGCAGCGAGGTCAGCGGCGAGGCGCCGGTGCCCCCCTCGAAGCCCGAGATGGTGATGTGGTCGGCGCGGGCCTTGGCGACGCCGGCGGCCACGGTCCCCACGCCCACTTCCGAAACCAGCTTCACGGAGATGCGGGCCTTGGAGTTCACGTTCTTCAGGTCGTGGATCAGCTGAGCCAGATCCTCGATCGAATAGATGTCGTGGTGCGGCGGCGGCGAGATCAGGCCCACGCCTGGAGTCGAGTGGCGAACCCGGGCGATGTTCTTGTCGACCTTGTGGCCGGGCAGCTGGCCGCCCTCGCCCGGCTTGGCGCCTTGGGCCATCTTGATCTGGATGTCGTCGGCGTTGACCAGGTACTCGGCGGTGACGCCGAAGCGGCCCGAAGCCACCTGCTTGATGGCCGAACGCATCGAGTCGCCGTTCGGCAGCGGCGTGAAGCGGTCGGACTCTTCGCCGCCCTCGCCTGTGTTCGAGCGGCCGCCGATACGGTTCATGGCGACGGCGAGCGTCGTGTGGGCTTCACGGCTGATCGAGCCGAAGCTCATCGCCCCGGTGGCGAAGCGCTTGACGATGTCGGCGGCGGTCTCGACCTCGGCGATCGGAACCGGCGTCTCGTTGTAGTTGAAGCGCATCAGACCACGGATGGTCAGCAGGCGCTCCGACTGCTCGTTGATCGCCGCGGCGAAGGTCCGGTAGTCGTCCGAGCGGCCGCCGCGCACGGCGTGCTGCAGGCTCGACACCGTTTCCGGCGTCCAGGCGTGATGCTCGCCGCGCAGACGGAAGGCGTAGGTGCCGCCAACGTCCAGCATCGAGGCGTAGATCGGGTTGTCGCTATAGGCGTCGCGGTGACGGCGCACCGACTCCTCGGCCACCTCGTGCAGGCCGACGCCCTCGATGGTCGTGGCGGTGCCGGTGAAGTACTTCTCGATCAGCGCCGACGACAGGCCGACGGCGTCGAAGATCTGGGCGCCGCAATAGGACTGGTAGGTCGAGATGCCCATCTTGGACATCACCTTCAGCACGCCCTTGCCGATGGCCTTGATGTAGTTCTTGCGAACCTCATAGGCGCTCAACGAGACGCCGTTGCGGATCCGCAGGCTCTCCAGGGTCTCGAAGGCGAGATACGGGTTCACCGCCTCGGCGCCGTAACCGGCCAGGACGCAGAAGTGGTGCACTTCGCGCGCTTCGCCGGTCTCGATGACCAGGCCGGTCTGCATGCGCAGGCCCTGGCGGATCAGGTGATGGTGCACGGCCGCGGTGGCCAGGGCCGCCGGGATCGGGATGCGGTCGGACCCGACGCGGCGGTCCGACAGGATCAGGATGTTCTTGTCGGCCAGCACATTGTCGGTGGCCTCGCTGCAGATGCGCTCCAGCGCCCGCTCCAGCCCGGCCGCGCCTTCATCGGCCGCCCAGGTGGTGTCGAGGGTGGCGGTGCGGAACGAGCCGTCCAGCAGTTCGCTGATCGAGCGGATCTTGGCCAGGTCCTCATTGGTGAGGATCGGCTGCGAGACTTCCAGGCGCTTGTGAGTGCCGGCGTGGCGGCCCAGCAGGTTCGGACGCGGACCGATCATCGAGACCAGGCTCATGACCAGTTCCTCGCGGATCGGGTCGATGGGCGGGTTCGTGACCTGGGCGAAGTTCTGCTTGAAGTAGTCGTAGAGCAGCTTCGAGCGCTTCGAGAGCACGGCGATCGGCACGTCGGCGCCCATCGAACCGATGGGGTCCTCGCCGGTCAGGGCCATGGGCTCCAGGAAGAACTGCTCGTCCTCCTGGGTGTAGCCAAAGGCCTGCTGGCGATCGAGCAACTGAGCGGTGTCGTTGGACAGCGCCTCGTTGAAGGCGATCTCCGGCAGCTCTTCCAGCTTGAACTGGGTTTCCTTCAGCCAATCGGCATAGGGCTCGGCCTGGGACAGGGAGGCCTTGATCTCCTCGTCCTCGATGATCCGACCTTCTTCCATGTCGATCAGCAGCATCTTGCCGGGCTGCAGACGCCACTTACGGACGATGCGCTCTTCGGGGATCGTCAGCACGCCGACTTCCGAGGCCATGATCACATGGTCTTCGTCGGTGACGATGAAGCGGGCCGGACGCAGGCCGTTGCGGTCGAGGGTCGCGCCGATCTGACGGCCATCGGTGAAGGCGACGGCGGCGGGGCCGTCCCACGGCTCCATCAGGGCCGCGTGATACTCGTAGAAAGCCTTGCGCTGGGCGTCCATCAGCGGATTTCCGGCCCAGGCTTCCGGGATCAGCATCATGACGGCGTGGGCCAGCGGATAGCCCCCGGCCAGCAGCAGCTCGAGCGCGTTGTCGAGGCAGGCGGTGTCCGACTGACCATGCGGGATCAGCGGCCACATCTTGTTGAGGTCGGGTCCCAGCAGGTCGCTTTCCAGCGTGCGCCGGCGGGCGTTCATCCAGTTGACGTTGCCGCGCACGGTGTTGATCTCGCCGTTGTGGGCGATGAACCGGTACGGGTGGGCCAGCTTCCAGGACGGGAAGGTGTTGGTCGAGAACCGCTGGTGAACCAGGGCCAGGGCCGATTGCGTCAGCGGGTTCGACAGGTCCTCGTAGAAGGTCCCCACCTGGTCGGCCAGCAGCAGGCCCTTGTAGACGATGGTCCGCGTCGAGAACGACGGCAGATAGAGCTGCGTCAGGGCCGGCAGGTTCTTCTTGGCGGCGAGCTCAGCCAGCGGGTTCTGCAATTGCTTGCGGACGGTCAGCAGCTTGCGCTCGAAGGCGTCCTGATCCTTCACGTTCGGACCACGCCCGACGATGGCCTGGCGGATCATCGGCATCTCGGCCAGCACGGCCTCGCCCAGGCCCTTGGTGTTCACCGGCACGTCGCGCCAGGCGATGAAGGTCTGACCTTCCACCTTCAGGAAGTGCTCGAACTGGCTGACGGCCACGGCGCGCGCCTCGTCGTCGCGCGGCATGAAGCACATGGCCACGGCGTAGTCGCCCGGCGGCGGCAGATCGACGCCTTCCTTGCCGGCCCAGTCACGCAACAGCGCGTCCGGAATCTGAATCAGAATCCCAGCCCCATCGCCGACCAACGGATCGGCGCCGACGGCGCCGCGGTGGTCGAGATTGATCAGGATCTCGAGGCCAGAGGCCACGACTTCATGCGATTTGCGGCCTTTGATATTGGCCACGAAACCCACGCCGCACGCATCGTGTTCGTTGCGCGGGTCGTACAGACCTTGCCGCTCGGGAGCTCCCATAAGGATTCCTCACTCTAAACTCGCAGGCGCGCGCAATGACGGCGTTAACCGACCGATGTGCGCGCAAATTCGGCGCGCATTTACCCGGCAAGATCAGCCCTTGTCGATGGGCCTGCGGGGCCTGGATTGAAAAGATTTTCTAAAGTGCGACGTCTAGTAGCAACTTATCGGCGTTTCGCGCCTCATTACAGCCTGTCAGCACCATGGCCGTGGCGAGCTCGGCGCGCAGGGTTCCCAACATCTTGGAAATCATCGGTTTCCCGCCAGCGCCCAGGGCGTAGGCCCATGCCCGCCCCACGAAACAGGCCTTGGCGCCCAGCGACATGGCCTTCAGCACGTCGAGGCCGGAGCGGATTCCGCCGTCCATGAACACTTCAAGGTCGCCGCCCACCGCGTCGACCACCCGCGGCAAGGCCGAGATCGAGGACCGCACGCCGTCGAGTTGCCGCCCCCCATGGTTGGAGACGATGATTCCCTGGGCCCCTGCCCGCACCGCGTCGCGCGCGTCGTCGGGGTCGAGGACGCCCTTGATGACGATGGGCCCGTCCCAGACCTCGCGCACGAAGTCCAGATCGGCCCAGGTGACGGAGCGATCGAAGTTCTTGGCGATCCAGCTCAGGAAATCGGTGACGCTGCGCCCCTGCGGGATCGCGCCGACCACCGAGCCCAACGTGTGCGGCCGCCCGTGCAACCAGACGTCCCACAGCCACGCCGGATGGGTCGCGCCCTGCCAGGCGGTGTTGAGCGCCCCGGAGAACTTGGTGGCGCCGGTGAAGCCCGAGCGAACATCACGATAGCGTGCGCCCGGCAACGGCAAGTCGACGGTGAAGACCAGGACCGGGCAGCCCGCCGCCTTCGCCCGAACCAGCAGCTCGCGCATGTAGCCGCGGTCTTTCAGCATATAGAGCTGGAACCAGGGCGGCGTTCCGGCGGCGGCCACCTCCTCCACCGAACAGACCCCCACCGTCGACAGGCAGAACGGCACGCCGGCCTCGGCCGCCGCCTTGGCCGCCTGGACCTCCCCGCGCCGTCCGTACATGCCGGCCATCCCGACCGGCGATAGGCCCAGCGGCATGTCCAGCTTCTGGCCGAACACCTCCACAGACATGTCGAGCTTGGTCATGTCGCGCATCACCCGTTGGCGCAGGGCGATGGCCTCCAGGTCCGAGACGTTCCGTCCCAGGGTCACCTCGGCATAGGAGCCGCCGTCGATATACTCGAAGAACATCTTGGGCAGGCGACGGCGCGCCAATTCGCGATAGTCCGAAACCGACGCCGGTGTCATGCCACGCTCCCCTGTTGCTTCCTTCGTACGGCTGAGCGTCGGCGTTGACAAATGTGCTAGGCGTGAAGCCTCGAAGACAAGTCCTGGAGGGGCGCGTGCGGAACTTGAGAACCTGGATGTCGCTGGCGGCCGTCGGCGGCTTCCTGGCCGTGGCCTTCGGCGCCTTCGCCGCGCACGGGATCACCGATCCGAAAGCCCAGGGCTGGATGCACACCGGGGCGACCTACGCCTTCATGCACTGCCTGGCGGTGTTCGCCGCGGCCTTCGTCGTCAGCCTGGGCGGGCGACGCGCGCGCTTCGCGCCGCCGCTGTTCCTGGCCGGCGCGCTCATCTTCTCAGGCTCGCTGTTCGCCATGGCGCTCGGCGCGCCGCGCTGGTTCGGCGCCATCACCCCGATCGGCGGCGTACTGTTCCTGGTCGGCTGGGCGTGCCTGGCCTGGGCGGCCCTGCAGATTGACGAACCTCAGGCCTGAGGTTTCGGCAGGGCGAGCATCCGAAGCGAGATCCCCGAGCCGATCAGGGCCAGCATCATGACGATGGCCATCGGGGCCGGCGTGCCGTCATGGAAGACGCCGGCCAGACTGGCGGCCAGGGCCCCGATCCCGAACGATGCGCCGCCCATCAAGGCCGAAATCGACCCGGAGCGCTTGGGATCGACATTCAGCGCCCCCGCCATGGTGTTGCCCGCCATGAAGCCGTAGCTGGCCAACAGCACGAACAGCAGCGGCAGGACGCTCCAGCGCTCTCCGAGCCCGGTGAGCGCGGCGATGGTCAGGGCGATGGAGGCGATCACGGCGATGACGCTGGCGCGCGACAGCACCTGGTCCGGCGTGGCGCGTCGCAGCAGATAGCGGTTCACCTGGCTGGCCCCGATCACTCCAAACGCGTTCAGGCCGAACACCCAGCCGAACTGTGAAGGCGAAATGCCGTAGGTCCCGATCAACAGGTCCGGCGAGGCCGAGATGTAGGTGAACAGCGTCGCGCCGTTCAGGCCGCCCGCCAAGGCGTATCCGATCAATCGCGGCTGCCCCAGCAGCGCCCGATAGGCCTTGAGCGCGGTCTCCGACGCGGCCTGCGCGGCGGTCTCGGCCGAGCGCGACTCCTTGAGCCAGAACCAGGTGGCCGCCCCGCAGGCCAGGCCGAACAGGACCAGCACCCAGAAATTCAGCCTCCAACCGCCCAGGGTGAGCAGCACCCCGCCCAGCACGGGAGCAAGGATCGGCGCCAGTCCCATGATCAGGGTCAGCAGCGACAGCATCCGCGCGGTCTCGGTGTGATTGAAGCGGTCGCGCACCACCGCCCTGGCCACCACGCCGCCGGCGCAGCCGCCCAGGGCCTGGACGAACCGCGCCCCGATCAGCATCTCCGGCGAGGTCGCCAACGCGCAGGCGGCCGAGGCGGCGATGTAGATCCCCACGCCGAACAGGACCGGCGTTCGTCTCCCGAACCGATCGGAGGCCGGCCCATAGAAGAACTGACCGATCGCCATGCCGGCGAAGAAGGCCGCCACCGTCGCCTGGGTCTGGCCGGCGCTGGCCTTCAGGTCGGCCCCGATGGCCGGCAGGCTGGGCAGATACATGTCGATGGACATGGGGGCGAAGGCGGTCAGCGCCCCCAGCAGGAACACCAGTCCCCACGGCGTGGGCGCTTGCGCGGTACGTGTCTCGCTCATGGAGCCTTCTAGCCCAATTCCCCGGCCGCTTCGCAAGCCGCCTTGCTTTCCGCAGGAACAAGCCTGCCAATCTGCTCGCAAATCACAGAGGAACCCGCCCCATGTCAGCCCTCGCCCGCCAGATGCCCCCCGTGAAGCACGCCCAGGTGAACGGGATCGACATGGCCTATTACGAGGTCGGACCGCGCGAGGGCGTTCCCATCATCTTCTGCCACGGCTTCCCGGAGCTTGCCTTCTCCTGGCGCCATCAGCTGAAGGCCTGCGAGGCCGCCGGTCGCTGGGCCATCGCGCCGGACCAGCGCGGCTATGGCCTGACCTCGCGTCCCGAGGGCGCCGAGAACTACGACATGGCGCACCTGACCGGCGACCTGATCGGTCTGCTGGATCACCTGGGCGTCGAGAAGGCGGTCTTCTGCGGCCACGATTGGGGCGGCATCGTCACCTGGCAGCTGCCGCTGATGTATCCGGATCGCGTCGCCGGGATCATCGGCCTCAACACCCCCTTCATGCGCCGCGCGCCCATCGATCCGATCGCCGGCATGCGGGCGGTGTTCGGTGAGGACATGTACATCGTATGGTTCCAGAAGCCGGGCGTCGCCGACGCGGCCCTCGGCGCCGATGTCGACAAGACCATGCGCTTCTTCATGCGTACCCCGGCCGCCGTCGCGCAGGCGGCGCCGCCGCCGGAAGGCGCCTCCACCTTCGCGTTCGGCGCGGCGCTGGCGGCCTGGGACAAGTCCGACACCGCCAACCAGCTGTTGAACGCCGATGAACTCGCCGCCTTCGTGGAGACCTTCGAGGCCACCAGCTTCACCGGCGGGATCAACTGGTATCGCAACTTCACCCGCAACTGGGAGGCCTCGGTCGACCTGCCGACCCGGATCGACGGCATCCCCTGCTTCATGATCATGGCCGAGAAGGACGTGGTGCTGTCGCCCGCCATGGCCAACGGCATGGAAGAGGTGATCTCCGATCTGGAAAAGGCGCTGATCAAGGAATCCGGCCACTGGACGCAGCAGGAGAAGCCGGAAGAGGTCAATCGGCTCATCCTGGACTGGATGGATCGCCGCTTCCCGACGTAGACTGAGGGGGATGGAACGCTACGCCCCTCCGCCCACCTTCTCGGCTTCCGGCAATCGGAGGGGGCTGTTCGCTGACAATGAGCCCTATGCCTATGGCTGGCTCCCGACCGGCGGGCCGCATGAGATCTTCTACGAAGAGTGCGGCAATCCCGAAGGCAAGCCGTGCGTCATCCTGCACGGCGGCCCCGGCGGGGCGGTCAATCCGACCATGCGGCGGTTCTTCAATCCGGCGAAGTGGCGGATGGCGCTGTTCGACCAGCGCGGCTGCGGCAAGTCGCGCCCCAACGCCAGCCTGGACGACAACACCACCTGGTCGCTGATCGAGGACATCGAGCGCCTGCGCATCCACCTCGGCGTCGAGAAGTGGACGGTGTTCGGCGGTTCCTGGGGTTCGACCCTAGCCCTGGCCTACGCCATCACCCACCCGCACCGGGTCGAGGCGCTGGTGCTGCGCGGCATATTCCTGCTGACCCAGCGCGAGCTGCGCTGGTTCTACCAGGACGGCGCCTCGATGCTGTTCCCGGACGCTTGGGCGCGGTTCTGCGCCCCGATCCCGCTCGCCGAGCGCGGCGACATGATGAGCGCCTATCACAAGCGCCTCACCCACCCCGACCGCCGCATCCAGGCCGAGGCCGCCCAGGCCTGGAGCCAGTGGGAGGGCGACACCATTTCGATCCGCGGCCCTGAGGCCCGGCCCTCGAAGTTCAACGAGATCGACTTCGCCATCGCCTTCGCCCGGATCGAGTGCCACTTCTTCGCCAACGGCGGCTTCTTCAAGGAAGACGGCTGGATCCTGAACAACATCGGCAAGATCCGCGGCATCCCCGGCTGGATCGTCCAGGGCCGCTTCGACGTGGTGACGCCGATGGACAGCGCCTGGTCGCTGAAGAACGCCTGGCCCGAAGCCAGCTTCGACATCGTCTGGGACGCCGGTCACGCCTCGACCGAGCCCGGCATAGTCGACGGCCTGGTGCGGGCGACGGATCAGGCGCTGAAGATCTAGGTCCCTTCCCTCCTTGATCGTCATCACCGGGCTTGTCCCGGTGACCCATAAACGCGACCGGCTCAGGCAAATCCCCAACTCGGAGTCTATGGGTGGCCGGGACAAGCCCGGCCATGACGAATAGGGTGAGAGCTACATCAGCGCGCCCTTGCCGCTGGTGACTTCCGAATAGCGTTGAACGCGGACGGCCTGGACCAGGCCAAAGCCGATCATCACAGTGAGCATGACGGTGCCCCCATAGGACAGCATCGGCATCGGCACGCCGACCACCGGCGCCAGGCCCATCACCATCGCCCCATTGATCAGCACATAGAGCGCGAAGGTCGCCGTGGTGCCCGCCGCCGCCAGACGCCCGAAGTGCGAGTGGGAGAGCGCCGCCGTCCGAAGCGCCATGAAGATCACCAGCGCGTAGAGCACCAGGATCGAGAAGCAGCCCAGGAAGCCGAACTCCTCGGCGAGGGTGGCGAAGATGAAGTCGGTCTGTTTCTCGGGCAGGAAGTTCAGCTGGCTCTGCGAGCCCAGGCCGTAGCCCTTGCCGAAGAAGCCCCCCGAGCCCAGGGCGATCTTGGACTGCAGGATGTGATAGCCCGAACCTGACGGATCACTTTCCGGATCGAGGAAGGTCAGCACCCGTTTGCGCTGATAGTCGTGCAGCACGAACATCACCAGCGGCGGAACGGCGACGACAAAAGAGATCACGCCCGCAGCGATGATCCGCCAGGACAGTCCCGCCAAAACCACGATGGCCACGCCGGTCATGGCGATCAGCATAGCGGTCCCCAGGTCAGGCTGGTGCATGACTAGGACGACCGGCGCGGCGATCATCGCGGCCGGCACCAGCAGCCACCAGGACAGCCGGGCGCTATCGGCCGACATGCCGTGATAGAAGCGCGCCAGCGCCAACACGATGCCCAGCTTCATGATTTCCGAGGGCTGGAAGCTGAACGGGCCCAGCGACAGCCATCGCTGTGCGCCCATGCGGACGTCGCCCATCACCTCGACGGCGACCAGCAGCAGCAGGCCGATCCCGTAGATCGGGTAGGCCAGCGTGAACCAGACCCGAAGGTCGATCATCGCCAGGCCGATCATCAGGAAGAAGCATAAGCCAAAGCGGATCAGGTGCTTGGCGGCCCAAGGGTCCCAGGACGAACCGGCGATGGAGAACATCATCAGGGCGCCGGCGCCGGCGATCAGGCACAGGGCCAAGGCGAACAGCCAATCGATCTCGGCGATCTTGACGACCAGGCGGTCGCGTTCGCCGGGGCGGGTCAGGGCGCTGACAGTCATGTCGGGCCTCCGGGCGGCAAGGGCGGCGGCGGCGTCACGGTCGGCGCCTCCGGCGCCACCCCTTCGGCCTCTACGTCATCAGGGATCGCCGGCATGGGCAACGGCGTTTCGATGCGCGCGCGCAGTTCGGGATCCTTCAGCAGGGCGACCCGCATCACCTCGCGCGCGCGCGGGGCGCCGGCGGTGGCCCCGCCCAGGCCGCCATGCTCGATGATGACCGCCACGGCGTAGCGCGGCGCATCGACCGGCGCGAAGGCGACGAACAGGTTGTGGTCCTTCAGCCGCCAGGTCACCCCGGCGCTGCTGCGCGAGGCCACCTTGTCGAAGCTGCGAACCTGGGCGGTGCCGGTCTTGCCGGCCATCTGGATGTCGCCGAGACCCAGCTGGCTCTGGCGATAGGCGGTGCCGCCGGTGTCGTTGGCCACCGCCACCATGCCGCCGCGCACATAGGCGATCTGCTCGTCGGTGAACGGCAGGTCCGGCGCGGCGTCGCCGCGCGGCATCTCCACGCCCCCGACCGACCGGATCAGCCGCGGATTGAGCGCCTTCTTGCCGTTGGCCAGCCGCGCGGTCATCACCGCCAGCTGCAGGGCGTTGACCGCCACATAGCCCTGCCCGATCCCGTAGCTCACCGAGTCGCCGGGCTGCCAGACCGGCTCGCGCTTCACCGCCTTGCGCTTCCACTCACGCGACCCGACGACGCCCTTCTTCTGACCGGGAATACCGATGTCGAAGATCTGGCCAAAGCCCATGGCATGAGCCGCCTTGGCGATCGGATCAGGTCCGATGCGCAGCGCCGTCTGGTAGAAATAGATGTCGCAGGAGTTCTTGATGGCGTCGTGCATGTTCTGCGAGCCGTGCCCGCCATGCCGCCAGCACCGCCAGGTGCGGCCGCCATAGTACCAACCGCCCGAGCAGTTCACCCGCATCTCCGGGTCGACGCCGGCCGTCAACGCCGCCAGAGCCACGGTCGGTTTGAAGGTCGAGCCCGGCGGATAGGTGCCGGTCATCGCCTTGTCGAGCAGCGGCTTGCGTTCATAGCCGGCCAGCGCCCGGTACTCCGGACCCGACAGCCCCTTGACGAACCGGTTGGCGTCGAAGCTCGGCGACGAGGCCATGCACAGCAGGTCGCCGGTGCGGCAATCCATCATGACGATGGCCCCGCTCTCATCGCCCATCACCTCCAGGGCGCGGTTCTGGATGTCGACGTCGAGGGTGAGCTGGATGGTCTTGCCAGGCGTGGCCGGGATATCGCCGGCCTCGTCCTGCCGGACCTCGCGGCCATTGGCGTCGACCTCGACCTTACGGGCGCCGGGCTTGCCGCGCAGCGGAAGATCGAACGCCTTTTCAACGCCTTGCCGCCCGATCCGGAAGCCGGGGTGCAGCAGGATGGAATCGGAATTGGGCCCGGTCGGCGTCAGGTCCTCCCGGTTCACCTTGGCGACATAGCCGATCACGTGGGCGAAGGCGCCGCCGTACGGATAGACCCGCACCTCGCCCATGTCGGCGGTCACGCCCGGCAGCTCCGGCGCGCGGACATTGATCGCCGAGAACTCTTCCCAGGTCATGTCCTCCATGACCGCCACGGGCACCCGTTTGGGCGTGCGCTCGATGTCCTTGACCAGCCGCAGTTGCCGCGCGTCGTCCAGGGGCACGAAGTGGGCCAGGGTCTTCAGCATCGCCTGCGGATCGGAGCCTTCCTCCCGCGCGAGCAGCAGGCGGAAGTTGGGCCGGTTGGAGGCCAGGATCGCGCCGTTGCGGTCGACGATCAGGCCGCGCGGCGGCGGCACCAGACGGAAATTGAACTGGTTGGAGGCCGAGAGCTTCTCGTAGCGCTGGGTCTCGACGATCTGCAGGTGCGCCAGGCGACCGCCCAGCGCCGCCAGCCCCAGGCCCGCAAAGCCGCCCATGAGGAACATCCGGCGGTGGAAGACCCCCTGCCGCTCATTGACTTCGGAAAAGAAGATCGACGGCTCGGCCATCGCCTTAAAACCTAGCGGAAGCGGACATCTGCATCCTCGAAGCGATCGATGAGCAGGTGCGCGAACGGAAACAATAGAAGCGTCACAAGGAATTGCCAGGCCACCGCCACCAGGCTCGCGGTCGCATGGGAGTCCAGCATCGTGAACAAGAACGCGGCCCCCATGGCCAGGCCGCTGGTCACCGCATACCAGGACCACATCACCGGCCAGCTCTGCCCCGCCATCATGTTGCGCCCGACCAGGGCCGCGCCATAGGTGATCAGCAGCGACAGCGCCCAGAGGCCCAGAGGCGCGCCCCAGAACACGTCCAGGAACAGCCCCATGATCAGCACGCCCACCGGCGCCAGGATCGAGGGCCGGATCACCGCCCAGGCGAAGGCGGGAACCATCGGAAAGATCGGCTCAGGCAGGCTCAGGCCGAAGGCGCGGAACGGCAGCGAGAACAGCACCGTCAGCACCAGGCACTGAACAAGCGGAACCCCGAGCCAGCGCCAAGGAGCCAGGGGGCGAGCGCCGCCCATCCTAGAACGGAACTTCGGAAGGCGGCGGCGCGGCCGGCGCGGGTGTGGGCGCAGGCGCAGGTCTCGGCGTCGCGGCCTTGGGCGCGGGCGCCCTCGCCGGCGAGGCCCTAGGCGCAGGCGCCCGAGGTGCGGTCGCCGCTGCGGCGGGACGCGCCGCGCCGGTGGCGGGCGTCGCGACGGCCGGCCGCAGGGCCGGCGCTGCCGCAGCCGTCGCCGGAGCAGCCGCGGTCACGCCCACGGTCGGCGGCGAACTCGCCGGCGGCGGCACGGGCATCTTGTTCAATTCGGCCGCGGCGGCGGTCGCCAGCTGCGAGAAGTCCTGGAACAGCAGGATGCGCACGAAGTCGACAGGCGCGGCGTCGGAGGCCAGCACCGCGCGCCAGCGGCCATCCAGCCCCTTCACCGCCACGCCGACCGGCAGGCCGCGCGGCAGCACGCCGCCGTCGCCCGAGGTCACCAGACGGTCGCCCTGCTTCACCGGGTCCTGGCCGCGGAGATATTCGAGCCTGGGATTGGGGCCGCCGTCGCCGGCCAGGATGGCGCGTGCGTTGGTGCGGTCGACCATGACCGGCGTGCGCGAGGCGATGTCGGTCAGCAACAGGATCCGGCTGGCGCCGTTGGTGACGCCGATGACGCGTCCGACCAGGCCGTTCTCGCTCATCACCGGATTGCCGGTGATCACGCCCTTTTCCCGACCGGCGTTGGCCAGGCGGGTGTTGGAGAACGGGCCACGGGCCTCGCTGACGGTGCGCGCCGCAACCATCGGGATCGGCGGATCGGTCTTCAGGCCCAGCAGCGCCTTGTAGCGATCGTTGGTGTCACGCAGCGCCAGCGCCGCGATCTTCCACTCCTGGGCCTCGCGAAGCTCGGCCTTGAGCTGCGTGTTCTCCGACACCGCGAAGAAATAGCCGCGAATCGAATTCACGCCGTCGCCCACCCAGCGGCCGGGCGTGGCGAAGAAGCCGGTGACCGGCGCGGAGATCGCATCGCCCATCTGACGCGACGCGCCATAGGCTTCGGATTGGAAGGTTTCCCGGCGGTCGGACATCAGCAGGACCACGGCCACGACAATGGCCACGATAAGGGCCACCCCGGCTGTCCATGCCAGCGGGACTCTTAGCTCGCCGAACGGATTCTCACGAAGAGCCACCTGAACCTGCTCGCTTCCAAGGCGCGGCCTGAGAGACCTCTCTCATGCCGCGACTCGCGAATTCTACGCCAGGGTGGACTCGAGAACGCCCTTCATCCACTTCGGATGTTCAAGGACCTTGCCGCAGCCGAGCGCGACGCAGGACAGCGGATCGTCCGCCACCGTCACCGGCAGGCCGGTATGGTCGCGAATTTCGGCATCCAGACCGCGCAGCAGCGCGCCGCCGCCGGTCAGCATGATTCCCTTGTCGGCGATGTCGGAAGCCAGTTCCGGCGGCGTGGCTTCCAGCGCCATCTTCACCGCGTCGACGATCTGGCTGACCGGCTCCGACAGCGAATCCGACGCCTGCTTCTCGCTGATGCGGACTTCGCGCGGCACGCCCTGCATCAGGTCGCGGCCCTTGACCTCGATGGACAGGCCCTCGCCGTCGGCCGGAGCCCGGGCGGTGCCGATTTCCTTCTTGATGCGCTCGGCGGTGGTTTCGCCGATCAGCAGGTTATGATTGCGACGCATGTAGCTGATGATCGCTTCGTCCATCTTGTCGCCGCCGACGCGGACCGAACGCGAATAGACGATGCCCGACAGCGACAGCACGGCCACCTCGGTGGTGCCGCCGCCGATGTCGACGACCATGGAGCCGGTCGGCTCGTGGATCGGCAGGCCCGCCCCAATCGCGGCGGCCATGGGTTCGTCGATCAGGCCGACGCGGCGCCCGCCGGCGTTCAGGCAGCTGTCGTTGATGGCGCGGCGCTCGACCGCGGTGGCGCCGGACGGCACGCACACGATCACCTTCGGATTCACGAAGCCCTTACGGTTGTGAACCTTGCGGATGAAATACTTGATCATCTCTTCGGCGACTTCGAAGTCGGCGATGACCCCGTCGCGCATGGGGCGGATCGCCTCCATGTGACCGGGGGTCCGGCCCAGCATCTGCTTGGCCTCTATGCCCACGGCGTGGACGACCTTGCGGCCGCCGACGTTGCGAAGCGCCACGACGGAGGGCTCGTTCAGAACGATGCCCTTACCCTTCATGTAGATGAGGGTGTTGGCGGTGCCGAGATCAATGGCGATGTCGTTGGAGATAGCGCCGAAGAGGGACGAAAACATGCAGGGCCCTGGGGGTGGAGAGCGGATTGGCGGGGTATGCGAAGCCCAGGCTGCCAACGCTTCGTTTCGAATCTCGAAACGTCATGCGGCGTCAGCCTCCGCTTGCAGGACAGATGGTCCGTGTGCCCTGCCATTGGGTTCATTTCAAGGCTTAATGACACGCGTGTGGTTTCGCGTCGCACGTGTGCGATCCCGCGCACAGTCGCGCGACCTCGCCAAGCATGGCTGAGCGTCAAGTCGCGACCGTCAGCGGGGCCGAGATCCGGCAGCGCAGACCGGTTTCGACAAAGTCGAAATCGACCGTTCCGGCCAGTTCCCGCTCGATCGCGCCGCGAATGAATCTGAGCCCGAAACCCTTATGCTGCGGGGGTTTCACCGCCGGACCGTGGCTCTCGCGCCATTCCAGGGACAGACCCTCCGGGGTCGTGGCCCAATGGACAAGCAGCCGCCCGTCCCCATTCGCCAGGGCGCCGTACTTGCCTGCATTGGTCGCCAATTCGTGGAGCACCATGGCGAAGGTCACCGAGGCCCGGGTCGAGAGCTGAATCGAAGGCCCCTCGCAGAACACCGCCTCGCCGCCATAGGGCGCGAGAACGCCCGCCACGATATCGAGCAGGTCGGCGGCCTCCCATCGCCGGTCGGCCAGCTGATTATGCGCGCCGGAAAGCGCCATCAGCCGGGCCTCGAAGGCCTGGCGCATCCCGGCCGGATCGCCCACGTCGCTGAAACTGTGGGCCGCCAGCGACTGGACCGTGGCCAGGGTGTTCTTCACCCGGTGGTTCAACTCGTCCAGCAGGGTCTTCTGGAGATCCTCGGCGCGTTTGCGCTCGGTTATGTCCACCAGCAGATTGACCGCGCCCACCAGCTGGCCGTCGGCGTCGAACAAGGGCGTCGGATAGGCCAGGAACGCGCCGCGCCCGCCGTCGGGACGTTCGAAAATCGCCTCGGCGCCCGCGATCTGCCGCCGTTCGCGAATCGCCTGGGCCATCGGACAGGTCTCCAGCGGCATCGGCGAGCCGTCCGGCCAAAAGAGCTTGTAGGATCCGCACCAGCGATCCTCGCCGATCCTCGGCTCGCGCCCCCACAGCGCGGCGGCGGCGGAATTGAAGCCCAGGAGCACGCCCTCGGAATCAGTCTGGTAGATCGCCACGGGAGACGACTCCAGCACCCGCTGCGACCATCCCTGCCGCGCGCGCAGCATGTTGCGCGCCTGCCGCAGATCGGTGACGTCCTGGATGCAGTTCACGGCGCCCACCAAGGCCCCGTGGTCGTCGAACAGCGGCTCGGCGTTGGTCAGGAGGTGAAGCCGCCGGCCATCGACATGCTCGACGATCACCTCGCGGTCCTTCACCGGCGCGCCGGTGGCCAGCACCTCGGCGACCGCCGACTGGTGCGGCTCCAGCCGTTGACCGTCGGCGTGGAAGATCCGCAACGCTCCGTAGAGCTCGTCGGCGCCGAGGTCGGGGCTGCGGCCCCAAAGCTCGGCCGCGCGCCGGTTGTAGTGAACGATCACCCCGCCTGCGTCGCAGACATAGACGCCCACAGGCAGCCGTTCCACGAGCCCTTCCCAGGAACGGAAAATCCGTTGGAGCGCCTGGCGCGACGAGGCACGCCCGTCCCGGCTTGCGAGACCCGCCTCACGCATGGACCGCCCCCCGGAGCCGTCGATATCGCCAACCAATAGACATTGGGGCCTCAATCCAGGAAACCAGGGATTGTTCCGTCGAGTCGGGCGACCTTGGCGACTCTGGCCGTGATCGTCGCCGAAGTGTCGCATTGGGGTTACAGCTTCGGCCTCGCCCGGCGACTACAAGACCCAACTCGCCTATCACCGTTACGGCCAAGCAAGCGTGCATTCCGATGTCATCCCGTCAGGCCGTCCTGGGCGTCGAGAACGCCAGCTTCTTCTACGGCTCCAGCCGCGTCTTCGAGGGCGTCAGCTTCCAGCTGGACGACGCCCGCACCGCTCTGGTCGGTGAAAACGGCGCGGGGAAGTCGACCCTGCTCAAGTGCCTGTTGGGCGAACTGGAGCTGATCGACGGCCAGATCGTCCGCTCGCGCGGCCTGAAGATCGGCTACGTGCCCCAGGACGTGCCCAAGGGACTGGCCGAGCGCACGGTCCGCGAGGTGCTGGAAAGCGCCCTGCCCCTCACCGATGGATCGGAGGACTGGAAAGTCGACGTCCTGCTGGATGAGATCGGCGTGTCCTACGAGACCGCGCAGCAGGCCTTCGGATCGCTGAGCGGCGGCTGGCAGCGGCTGATGCTGATCGCCGCGGCGGCGCGGCTCTCGGAGCCCGACCTGCTGATCCTCGACGAACCGACCAACCACCTCGACCTCTCCAACATCAACACGCTGGAGACCTGGCTGGGGGCGAATGACCGGCTGCCAATGTTGATCGTCAGCCACGACCGGGAGTTCCTGGAGCGGACCACCACCCGCACCCTGTTCCTGCGCGCTGACGGCGCCCACAGTTTCAAGACCCCGTTCATCGAGGCGCGCGAAGCGCTGCTGCAACGCGACGCCGCCGACGCCGTGCGGCGACAGCTCGAATCCAAGGAGATCGAGCGGCTGCAGAAGGTCGCCGCCCGCTACCGCGTCTGGGGCGTGAAGAACGACAAGTTCCACAAGCGCGCCAAGGCCACCGAGAAGCGCATCGACCGGATCGAGGCCGAGCGCACCGGCGCCTATTCAGCCCGTGAGCGCCGGCTGGAGCTGCACGACGGGGAGATGGACGCCAAGGTCGCCCTGCGCATCCAGAACTACGGCGTCACCACCCCGGATGGCGGGCGCAAGCTGTTCCATATCGACCGGCTGGCGGTGTCGGCGGGCGACCGGATCGCGCTGCTGGGCGTCAACGGTACCGGCAAGTCGATGCTGCTGGGCGCGCTGGCCCGCGCCTTCGATCCCGAGCGCGAGCACTATGACGGCCAGGCGCCGATCCGCTTCAACCCGCAGAGCCGGCTGGTCTATTTCGACCAGCGGATGGCGGCCCTGCCGCTGAAGACCAGCCTGGTCGACTACCTGACGGAGATCGACGGCGCGACCACCCGCGACGCCAACGCCTTGCTGGCCAAGGCGGGGTTCCCCTATGTGCGGATCAAGGGTCCGATCGGCGACCTCAGCCATGGCGAGCGCGCGCGCCTGACCTTCCTGCGCATGCAGCTCTCCAAGCCGAACCTCTACCTGCTCGACGAACCGACCAACCACCTGGACATCGAGGGCCAGGAGGCGCTGGAGGCGCAGCTGGAAAGCTCCGACGTCGCCTGCCTGTTCGTCTCCCACGACCGTTACTTCACCCGCTCGGCCGCGACCCGGTTCCTGGAGATCCGCAAGGGCCGGCTGATCGAGGTCGATGATCCAGACGCGTTCTTCGCCGCCCAATAGGCGAGCGCGGCGAAGCGCGCTAACGGAAGGCGCATGCAGAAAGTGATCACCTGGGGCGGTCGGGCCGCCCTGCTCGTCGTCCTGGCCGTCTGCCTCGCCGGCGCGCTGGACCCGCACTACAACGCCCGCAAATGGGCGCCGCCGGCCGACGCGACCATGCACGTCATCTACGGCTACCTGCTGACGGTGCTGACCATCCTGTCCCTGCCCCGGACCAAGCCGTGGCTGATCGGCGGCTTCTACCTGGCGCTAGGGGCCGGGCTGGAGATCACGCAGATCTTCGGCGTCGTGTCCGGCACGTTCCAGTTCAAGGACCTGGTGTCCAACGTCGCCGGCGTGGCAGCGGTGTTGGTCCCGATGGCGCTCGCCAAGCGCAAGGCGCGCTAAACCCTTCAGGCGTACTGAAGGTAAAGGTCCTGGCCGGCCAAGCGTACATCCGCGCCCTGCGGGGCCGAGGCTTCCACCTTCTGATCGAGATAGGCCAGGGCCGCGGCCGCCGTGGGCGCCGTTCGCAGCAGCTTGCGCGTCCGGCCGCTACGCATCACCCGGGCGATCTGGGCCAAGCCCGGCAGGAACCCGCGGGTGTCATGCTTGGGCCATAGCAGCCCCAGGGCGATGTCCACCGGGCGCTCGTCGATGGCGTCGTAGGCCACGGGCTGGCCAAGCAGCAGGAGACAGGCGGTCGGCGCCGAAATTCCACCGACCAACGCATGCGGGATAGCGACGCCCGAGCCGAAACCGGTGGAGCCCGTCTGCTCGCGCGCGACCAGCGCCTCTCCGATGGTTTGCTGATCAGCGCCGGCGGTGCGAGCGAGGAGGATAGCGGCGCGCGCCAGCACCGCGGCCTTATCCGTCGCCAAGACATCAAGCACGATGTCGCGTTCCGTCAGAATGTCCCGGATCAGCATCTTTTACTCCAAACCAACTCGACGCCCCACGCTTCGTCCTGGCGCCGACAACCGCCGGGCCATGACGCAACTTCACCTCCAACATGGGCTGCATTGGCGCGAAACGAAGGCGTGCCGGGTCGCAATCTCGTGAACGCGCGCAGGTGACCATCCGGCGCCCATCGGAGCGCTGGACTGATGTGTTGGCGAGCAGTGGCGCCCTAGCGGCGCGGCAGGACCGTGAAGCCGTATTTGCGGAAGATGGCCGCGGCCTGCGAGCCGCTCATATAGGCCAGGAACTTCGCCGCATCCGGGTTCGTGGAGGCCGCGACCACGGCGGCCGGATAGACGATCCTCGGATGGGTTCCTTCCGGGAACAGCCCGACGATACGCACCTTGGGCTCCACCTTGGCGTCGGTGTCATAGACGATCCCCAGCGGGCTCTCGCCGCGCGCCACATATTGCAGCGCCGTGCGCACGTTCTCGGCCTGGGCGAGCTTGCCCGAGACGCCGTCCCAGACCCCCAGCGCGCTCAGCGAGGCCTTGGCGTACTTGCCGGCCGGGACGTCGGGGCCGGCCACCGCCAGCCGGCCCTCGCCCAGGGCGCGGGCGATGGGCATGCCGCGAGCGATCTTCAGCGCCACCTTCGAGTCGGCCGGCGCGATCAGCGCCAGGCGGTTGGTCAGCAGGTCGCGCCGGGTCGCCGCCACGATCAGCTTGCGCTCGGCCAGGTAGATCATCCAGTCGCTGTCGGCCGACACATAGACGTCGGCCGGCGCGCCCTGCTCGATCTGGCGGGCGATGGCCGAGGACGCCGCATAGGAGAACCGCGCCTCCCCGCCGCTCTTGGCGTACTGCGCGCCGACCTCGTCGAGGGCGTTCTTCAACGAGGCGGCGGCGAACACCGTCACCGGCGCGGCCTGGGCGGCGCTCGCCATCAGCGAGGCGGCGAGGACGGCGGCGATCCAACGGAGCAGCTTCATCTGGTCTATCCCCTAGTGATGCGCGGCGGCGGCGGGCTTGGTGTTTGAAAGGCGGATGACCTCGATGCGTTCGACCATCCGCGCCGAGCGCGCCGGGCGCAGGTCGTCCTCGACGACCAGACGGAATGGGCCGTCATCCTTCAGCGGCGCGCCGTCGGCGCGGTCGGCCAGGATGATGGCGCCCTTGCGGGTGCCGGGATCGGTCTCGGCCAGGCCCAGCACCACCTGATAGCCGTCCTTGGCGGTGACGCGGATCACGGTGGCCAGTTCGGGGCCATGCACGGCCTTGCCGCTGGCCGCGCCGACCTGGGTGACGATCTCACCCAGCGGCACACCCTCGAAAGTCGAGGTTTTTCCGCGCTGTATCACGGTCATCTTCACGTGCGGCAGGGCGGCGAGATCGGCGGCCGACAAGGTCGCGACCTGACCGTCCGGCCCTTTCAGCGCGACGCTCTGCGCCAGGGCGGGAAAGGCCAGCAGCGCCGCCGCCAAGGCCGTGGCGGCAAAGACATGATTTCGCATGGGCAGGTCCTATTCGACGGCTAGGATGACGTGAGGCGCCTTGATCAGCGCGGTGACCACCTCGCCGACCGCCAGCCCCAAGGCCTGCGCGCTCTCGCGGGTGATGGTGGCGGTGAGGGTCTTGCCGTCGGCCAGCGACAGGGTGATCTCGCTGCTGACCGCGCCGTCCTCGCGATGGCTGACCTCGCCGCGAAGCTGGTTGCGGGCCGAGGTTACCAGGCCCTCGCCCTTGGCCAGGACGACGAAGCTGGACTTGATCAGGGCGATGGCCGGCTTGCCGGGTGCAAGGCCCAGGTCCAGGGCGCTCTGGCGCGTGACGACGGCGACGATGTCGACGCCGTCGGCCACTCTCAGGGACACCTCGGAATTGACCGCGCCTTCTGTGACGTGGCTGACCACGCCCCGCAGGGCGTTGCGCGCGCTGGTTTTCATGCCGAGGCTCCAGAACAGTCCATCGAGTTCACCGTCACCCGCCAGCCTGGCCTCCAGCCGCGCCAGGGTCTCGCCAAGCTCGGCCTCGACCTTCTGGAAGGCGGCGATCACCGCATGGCCGCGCGGGGTGACGCTGGCCGCCCCGCCCTGCCGGCCGCCAGATTGCGCGGCGATCAGCGGGCCGTCGAACAGGTTGTTCAGCGCCTGCACGCCGTCCCAGGCGCCCTTGTAGCTGAGCCCCACCTGCTTGGCCGCCGCGCTGATCGAGCCCAGCTGCGCCACCGCCTGCAGCAGAGCGATCCGCTCAGCGCCGACACGGCTTGCGCCGCGCCGAAGGAACAGGGCTGCATCCAGGTGACCGTCGGCGCTCATGTCTACAGCCTCATACGAAGATCGGCGAAGGCTGGCGTCACGCAGGCGGTCGAGGCCAGGAGGGCCGATAGGGCAAGGCGTCGCAAGGGGGCGTCCTGTCTCGTTATGAAGATAAACTACATAACGCGACTCCGCGACGATATCCAAGGCCAAGCTGAGCTATCTAGCCCAGGGCGGTGACCACCACGCCCAAGGCCGTGACGACGCCGCCCACCACTTGCCGAACCGTCAGGCGCTCCTTGAACAACCGGCGACCGACGGCGGCGGCGACGGGCAGTTCAATGACGCCGACCGCTCTCACCTGCCCGGCCGGAGCCAAGGCCAGGGCGCTGAACCAGAAAGCCGAGGCCGCCGCACCGCAGAAGCCGGCCCCGAGCGATTCGCGCCAAGAGGCCGCCACCGCCCGCAGGGCCGCCGGCCGGGTCATCGCCAGGATCGCGGTCAGGCCGAGCGACTGCAGCGCCTGGGCCACGCAAACAGCGGCGGTCGCCGCATAGATCGGATGGGCCGGCTCCAGCGCCAGGCCCGCTTGACGATAGGCGTTCAACACCACCGCCATCGCCGCGCCTGAAGCGACGCCCAGAACCGAGCCCGCCAACGCTCCCCTGGTCATGGCCTGCGAAGGCCAGGACAGGATGCCCAGACCAACGGTGGTGGCGGCCAGGCCTATCCAACCGCCCAGCCCTATGGCGTCACCGAACACGAACAACCCCAGCAGCCCCGCCAACGGCAGATTGGTCTGCTGCATGAAGGTCGCGACCGCGAAGCCCGAGCGGCGCATGGCCAGCAACAGCAGTCCGGTCTGCACCACCTGCCCGAAGGCCCCGACCGAAATGGCGATCCAGAACCGCCACGAGGACTGCGGCGCGGCGCCCGGGGTCAGCAACGCCACGACGGCGAAGATGGCCAAGGCGAACGGCAGCCCGAACAGGAACCGCACCAGGGTCGCGCCCCACGGCCCAGCGTCGCCCACCAGGCCGCGCTGCAGCGCGTTGCGCGCCACCTGCAGCGGCGCGGCCACCGCGGTCAGAACAATCCACAGCATGTCTTTTGGTCCCGCTCACGCGCACGCGGTCGGAGGTTCAGTCTTGAACCTCCGTGGCGCGAAGAGATTGCCTTGAAATCCCGCCTGCGCGGGGACGCTTAGAAGCCGCTGGCGATCGCCTCGGGGGCGGTCTTCTCTTTGCGGGCGAAGAGATTGTTGAGCGCGTTCACATAGGCCTTGGCCGAGGCGGTCAGGGTGTCGGTGTCGGCGGCCTGGCCGGTGGCGATCCGGCCATCCTCCTCCAGACGAACCGAGACCTGGGCCTGGGCGTCGGTGCCCTCGGTCACCGCATGCACCTGGAACAGACGCAGCATGGCGGTGTGCGGCACCACCTCGTGGATGGCGTTGAACACCGCGTCGACCGGGCCGTCGCCGGTGGCGGTGGCCGAACGCTCGTCGCCGTCGACCGACACGGTCAGGGTGGCTTCCTGCGGGCCGTCGGTGCCGGCGATCACGCGCAGATGCTTGACCTGGATGCGGTCGGCGCCCGAGGCCAGGGCGTCGTCGACCAGGGCCACGATGTCGTCGTCGAAGACGTGCTTCTTCTTGTCGGCCAGATCCTTGAAGCGCTGGAAGGCTTCGTTCAGGGCGTTCTGGCCCAGCTCGTAGCCCAGTTCCTTCAGCTTCTCGCGGAAGCCCGCCCGGCCGGCATGCTTGCCCATGACCAGGTTGGAAGCGCCCTGCCCCACGGTCTCGGGGCTCATGATCTCGTAGGTGCCGCGGTCCTTCAGCATCCCGTCCTGGTGGATGCCGCTCTCGTGGGCGAAGGCGTTCTTGCCGACGATCGCCTTGTTGAACTGCACCGGGAAGCCGGTGATGGCCGAGACGTAGCGGCTGGCGCGGGTGATGTGCTGGGTCTCGACGCCCGTATAGTAAGGCAGAGCGTCGCCGCGCACCTTCAGGGCCATGACGACCTCTTCCAGCGCCGCATTGCCGGCCCGCTCGCCGATGCCGTTGACGGCGACTTCGATCTGCCGCGCCCCGCCCTGCACGCCAGCCAGGCTGTTGGCCACGGCCAGCCCCAGGTCGTTGTGGCAGTGGGTCGACAGGATGATCTCGTCCGCGCCGGGGACGTTCTCGATGATGTCGCGGAAGATGTCGGCGTATTCGCTGGGATAGGAATAGCCGACCGTGTCGGGGATGTTCACGGTCTTGGCGCCGGCCTTGATCGCGGCCTCGACGCAGCGACGCAGGAAGTCCTGCTCGGTGCGCGTGGCGTCCTGGGCCGACCATTCGATGTCGTCGCACAGGTTGCGCGCGTGGGTCACCGACTTGGTGATCATCTCCAGGATGTCTTCCTGGCTGGCCTTCAGGATGTGATCGCGGTGGCTGGGGCTGGTCGACAGGAAGGTGTGGATGCGGCCGCGCTTGGCCGGGCGGATCGCCTCGGCGCAGCGCTCGATGTCCACCATGCCGGCGCGGGCCAGGCCACAGATCGTGCTCTCGGTGACGATCTTCGAAATTTCGCGGACGGCCTCGAAGTCGCCGTTCGAGGCGATCGGGAAGCCGGCCTCGATGACGTCGACCCGCATATCCTCGAGGATCTTCGCCAGTTCCAGCTTCTCGTCCAGAGACATGGAGGCGCCAGGCGACTGCTCGCCATCGCGCATGGTGGTGTCGAATACGATGACGCGATCACGCGAATCGCGAGCGGTGTCGTTGGGAGCGGTGGTCATTTTGCGAACTCTCTTCGCGGGTCATTCTATAGGGGCGGGCGACGGGTGATATCCCCTGAGCGCCCGGCCGCGAAGTCGCGCAGCCTAACGGGCCCAGGGGCGGCTAAGCCCCAGGTCGAGAAGAAGCAGGTTGGTCGACTGCGTACGCATGACGGCGTGTGTACCCAAACAGGGGTCGAGCCGCAAGACTATTGCGCGAAAACCACGTTATCGGCCCCTCCACGCAAGAACCTTCCTCGCGGCGAGGAATAGGCCAGAGGCGGCGTCAATCCTTCCTGGGACCGCTGATCGCGTCTTCCCGGGACTTGAGCCAATTGCGCGCAAACCAGCCGATGGCGATCCAGACCGCGACGATGACCACCAGCCACACGATGTGGCTGCCGCCCTCCCCCTTCAGCACCTGGACGATGGAGTTGCCCGCAAAGGCGGTGAGCACGATCTTCGGAATGATCCCGAGGGCGGTGCCGGCCGCGAAATCGCGCATCCGCATCGGGGTGACGCCGGCCGCCATGTTGACGACGATGAACGGCGCCGAGGGCACCAGCCGCACGATCAGGCTGGCCAGGAAACCGTTGCGGCCCACCAGGTCCATGAACCGCTGCATGCTCTCGCCCGACAGCGTCTTCAGCGCCCGCGCCCCGGCCGCCCGGCCCAGATAGAAGCCGACCAGCGAGGAGACCATGGTGCCGATCCAGCTATAGGCGAAGCCGGTCCAGGCCCCGAACGCCACCACCGCCGCGGCGATCAGCACGAACTGCGGCACGCCCACAAAGGCCAGGGCCGCGAAGGCCGTCACCGCCACCGGCAGCGCCCAAGGACCGTCGGAGGCCAGACCCAGCCAACGCTCGACCGTCGCCTCGCCGTTGAAGCCCAGGACCTGCGCGCCGAACAGGAAGACGACGCCTACGCCGCCGAACAGCACGAACGATACGAGCACCGAGCGCCAAGCCTTGGCGTCCATTTCGTAGATGAAGCGGAAGATGCGGCCCATGAACCTCCCGTCGCCGATCAGGGACAAAGGGTCAAGGCTGGCGCGAGACGCCCGAGGTCCTTTCACGGACGCCGGCCTCAATGTTGTTTCCGTCTGCGTCGAGCAGGTACGCCCCGTAGTAGTCTGGTCGTCGAAGCCCTGGCGCCCCGTTGTCACGGCCACCGGCCGCCAGCCCCGCCTTGTAGAACGCGTCCACCGCCGCGCGATCCCTGGCTGCAAAGCCGAAATGCGCCGGTGACGCGCCGGCCTGCGCGGCGTCTGTCCAGAAGGTCGGCCTCCCTGTCCCGATGAACACGAAGGGTATGGGCTGATCCTTGCGCGCGAGGATGAAGGCCTGCGGCTGTTCCTCCACCACCGACAGGCCCAGCGGCGCCAGCGCGGCCTCATATAACCGCCGTGCGGCGGCCAGATCGCTGACGATGAAACCGAAGTGATCGAGCATTTGGCTCCCTTTTCAGGCCTCAGACGCAAACGGCCGCGGCGAAACGCCGTTCCAGGTCCGAACTCGGGTTTGCCTCAGGCCCGCCATCGGCTACACCGCCGCGGTTTCCTTTCATTCCTCGCCTGGGAGTCTCCCCGCCATGTCGCTCGAATCCGCTGCGCTGTCCCGCGTCAAGCCGTCCGCCACCCTGGCGGCGGATGCGAAAGCACGTGAGCTGAAAGCGCAGGGCCGGGATGTGATTTCCCTGGCCGCGGGCGAACCCGACTTCGACACGCCGGACAACATCAAGGAAGCCGCCATCAAGGCGATCCGCGACGGCAAGACGAAGTACACCAATGTCGACGGCATCGTTGAGCTGAAGGAAGCCATCGTCGCCAAGTTCCAGCGCGAAAACGGCCTGACCTACAAGACCAGCCAGGTGAACGTGTCGCCCGGCGGCAAGCCGGTGATCTGGAACGCCATGATCTCGACGCTGAACCCCGGCGACGAAGTGATCATCCCGACGCCGTACTGGGTCAGCTACTGGGACATCGTGCTGCTGGCCGGCGGCGCGCCCAAGGCCGTGCCCACCTCCGATGCGACTGGCTTCAAGCTGCAGCCCGCCGATCTGGAAGCGGCGATCACGCCGAAGACCAAGTGGGTGTTCCTGAACTCGCCGTCGAACCCGTCGGGCGCGGCCTACACCAAGGCCGAGCTGCGCGCCCTGGCCGACGTGCTGCTGCGCCACCCGCACGTCTGGATCCTGACCGACGACATGTACGAGCACCTGGTGTTCGGCGATTTCGAGTTCTTCACCATCGCCCAGGTCGAGCCACAGCTCTACGACCGCACCCTGACCATGAACGGGGTCTCCAAGGCCTACGCCATGACAGGCTGGCGGATCGGCTACGCCGCCGGCCCCGAGGCGCTGATCAAGTCGATGGCCAAGGTCATGAGCCAGACCACCTCCAACCCCTCGTCCATTTCGCAATGGGCGGCGGTCGAGGCGCTGAACGGCACTCAGGAGTTCATCAAGCCGAACGCCAAGTTGTTCGAACAGCGCCGCGACCTGGTGGTCTCCATGCTGAACCAAGCCAACGGCATCCACTGCCCGACCCCGGAAGGCGCCTTCTACGTCTATCCGTCGATGGAGAAGCTGCTGGGCAAGACCACCCAGAGCGGCGCGGTCATCAACAGCGACGCCGACTTCGCGGTCGCGCTGCTGGAGCAAGAGGGCGTCTCGGTGGTGTTCGGCGCGGCCTTCGGCCTCTCGCCGTTCTTCCGCATCAGCTACGCGACCTCCAACGCCGTGCTGGAAGACGCCTGCACCCGCATCCAACGCTTCACCGCCTCGGTTAAGTAGGGTGAGCGCGGAAGCCCGGGCCCAGCTCGCAGCCGATATCGACGCGGCCGCGCGCCTGACCGGCAGCTTCCGCCTCCGCTCCGGCGCTCAAGCCACCGAGTACTTCGACAAGTACCGGTTCGAGGCCGACCCGCGCCTGCTCGCGCGGGTCGCCAAGGCCATGGTCCTGCTGGTGCCCGACGAGGTCGAGGTGCTGGCCGGCGTCGAACTCGGCGGCGTGCCGATCGCCACGGCCATGTCGCTGTTCAACGGACGGCCTGCCGCCTTCGTGCGCAAGGAGGCCAAGACCTACGGCACCTGCCTGGCCGTCGAGGGCGGCGACCTGCGCGGCAAGCACGTGGCGATCATCGAGGACGTCATCTCCACCGGCGGCGCCGTCCGCGACGCCAAGGCCCGCCTGGACGAGGTCGGCGCGATCACCGTGGCCGTGGTCTGCGCGGTCTGGCGGGCGGACCGACCGCCAGCCATCGAAGGCCTCGACATCCCGGTCTTCGCGGCCCTGACCCTGGCCGACCTGAAGCCCCGATAACAAACGGCCCGGATCGCTCCGGGCCGTTTTTGGTTTGGCCTAGTGTTTCTCGCGCCAGGCCGCCTTGGCGGCGTCCTTGGTGAGGTTGAGGCGGACCTTCTCGTTGGCCACGTCATCGACCCAGCTCGCCGGGATCAGGTGATGCTTGAGGCCGCCGCCAAGGTCGAGCTTGGCCAGTTCGATGTCTTCGCCAATCACGTGGTCCACGCGGCCGACGTGGCCGCCGTCCGAGCCGATGACTTCCATATGTTCACGAATGCCGGGATGCATGGTGTCGTCTCCTTTTCGGGGTCGCAAGGAAACGGCTCGCAGGCGATTGGGTTTCAAGCCGCCGAACCTAATCGCAGCATCTCCTCCTCCACCCCGGAAGGCGGCAGCCGAAAGACGATGGTGCAGACCGCCCCGGTCGGCGGGAACGACAGGTCGACCACGCCGTCCAGCTGATGGGCCAGGCCGCCGACGATGACCCGCGATCCGAACCCGCGCCGGGTCGGGGATTTGACCGGCGGTCCGCCCTCCTCGCGCCAGACGATCCGCAGTTGGCGGTCCTGCCCGGCGGGCGTGACCTTCCAGCCCACCTCGACCCGCCCGTCCGGGCCGCAGAGCGCGCCGTACTTCACGGCGTTGGTGGCCAGTTCGTGGAACGCCATGCCCAGCGCCACGGCGGTGTTGGGCGCCAGCCAGACCTCCTCGCCGGTGATCGAAACCCGCTCGCCTTCGGCCCCGCCATAGGGCGCAAGCTCGCTCCTCGCCAATTCGGCCAGGCTCGCGCCGCGCCAGTTGTCGCGGGTCAGCAGGTTATGGGCCTGGGACAGGGCGATCAGCCGAGCCTCAAAGCTCTCGCGCACGCTGCCGACATCGGTTCCATGGCGCAGGCTTTGGGCGGCGATCGACTGCACGGTGGCGAGCGTGTTCTTCACCCGGTGGTTCAACTCGTCCAGCAGCAGCTTCTGCCGCGCCTCGGCGGCGATCCGGGCGACGATCTCGCGCTCGGCGGCGACGCGGGCGCGCACCTGCCGCCAGGTGGCGAGGCCGATCAGCAGGCTGACCAGAGCCCCTGTCGCCATGAACTCTAAGGTCAGGCCGGCCTCCGAGGCCCGCGCGTCGTCCGGTCGTCCCCGATAGATAATGGTCCATGTCCGGCCGGCGATATTCAGCTTGCGGGTCGCCGACAGGCCGTCCTCGCCGGCCACGGGGGCCGTCGACCGATAGAGCAGGGTCGCGGCGCTCGGGCGGCCGTCATAGACCGCATAATCGAACCCGGCCGGCCGGGCGGACGCCAACACGCTGCTCAGCAGGTCGCCCGCGCGGAACGGCGCATAGACGAAGCCCAGCAGCCGGCTGCGGCGCTCGGACACGCTTTCCGGCACGTCCCCGCCTTCATAGACCGGCTCGTAGAGCAGGAACCCCGCCTGGTCGCGATCGACCGCGTTGATCAACTCCACCTTGCCCGACAGCGCCGGCGCACCGGTGTCGCGTGCCCTGTCCATGGCTTCGCGACGCACTGAGGACGCGTGCATGTTGAAACTGGGGGCGACGGCGTTCCGCAGGTCCGCGGGTTCCAGATAGATGATCGCGTGCGTCTCGCCCTCGCTAGGCGGCAAGTCGAAGTCGGGCATGCCGTCGGCGCGCATGCGGGCGATCAGCCGCGGAGCCTGACCCGGCGGGATGCGGATCGAAAAGCCGATCCCCTCAATGCCGGGATAGCGGCGGGTCAGCTCCACCCGCTCGGCGAAGGCCCGGAACTCCGAACGGTTCACATCCTGGCTGGCGGCGAACAGGCCCGCCCCGGCCCGCAGCACGGCGATGTAGGTGTCCAGGCGCCCAGCGACCGCGTCGTTGGCCTCATCGACGACGGCGTCGAACCTCAGCTGCTCGCGCGCCAGCCGCCCCTGCTCGATCAGGTATCCGCCAGCGCAGGTGGTGATCAGGCCTATGGCCACGACCAAGGCGGGCAGAGCCAGATTGGGCCAGCCACGAACGCTGTTCCGCAACCTTCTAAGCAGCTCTATCGCCAAGGCTTTCCCCCCGACCTGAGTGCTGTCTGCGTGCGCCATTCCTATGGAGATGTCGAGAAAAGCCCAACCCGGCTAGGTTGTTCGCCGTCGACCTTCAGATACCGCTCGCGGTAAGAACGGGGCCATGAGCAACGTCGTGAACCTCAACAAGGCCCGCAAGATCAAGGATCGTCTGGGGGCCCGAGATCAGGCCCAGGAGAACCGCGTGAAGTTCGGCCGCGCCAAGAGCGAAAAGGCCGCCGCCAAGGCGCAGGCGGACAAGGCGCGCCGCGCCCTCGACGGCGCCAAGCGCGAACCCGAGGCCTGAGAGCCCAGGATCTGAAGGAATGGCGATGGGTGGAGGAGGCTCGACACTCCCCCACCCGCCTGGCGCATCCGCGCCATCCGCGCGCCGTCCCCCCGGATCAGCGCACGAAGTTTGTTACATCTTGCTGGGAACGGCGCTGTCGCGCGCCTCGGGCGGAATGGCGTCGTAGAGCGTCGGCGGGCTGATGGCGAGCCGCTTGCGGGCGACCTCCAGCGGCTCGTTCAGCAGCCGGTCGTAGTCTTCACCCAGCAGCCACGCGGCGGCCTTGCCGCGCCTATAGCCCTGCCAGATCGCCTTGGCGTAGGGATGCTCGCCGCCGCGCGAGCGCAGGGTCGCGCCGACCGCGATCAGCGCCCAGCCCAGGCCCTTGGTCTGGGCGTAGGAGAACGCCACCAGGCAGGACTCGCCCAGGCCGTCGCGGTGATAGCCGGACAGGATGTGCCAGATGTCGTGAATGTCGCGCGTCCGGCGGCCGAACCAGGCGTAGGGATGCTGGATGTCGATATCATTGCCGTCGATGCGGCTGATCTCGGCCAGGCCCTCGGCGGAGAGCTGCTCGGCACGCACGAAGTCGCGATAGATCGCGCCGACGCTGCCGTCCTTGAAGGAGTCGAGCCAGGCGTCGTCCATCAGCCGAACCGCCAGTTCCTCGCGCTCATAGGCGATGCGACCGCCCTGCACGGTGGTCAGCAGGCGCTGATAGCCGTCGGCGGTGGCGGTCCCGTTCAGGGCCCGCATGATCTCGAACACCTGGCCGGTGTCTTCTTTGTCGTTCAGCAGACGCTGCAGCGCCTTCAGCGCCGCGCCCCAGTGGAGCTTCGGCTTGGCCAAGGGCGTCGGCCCCGCGGCGGGGCCGGCTTGGCGACGGATCGGGGCGTCAAGGGCGTCAGCGGTCATGGCCATGGGGGGCAGCCTCAAGCAAACAACGTTCGGATTGAAAGTGACGCCAGCGTCATCTTTTGGCAAGGCGCGAATTGAACACTTGGCCGCGACGTGGCGCCTGGGCCACAAGGGCGGTCATGCCACGGCTGCGCAAACGTTCGATCCTGCTCTCCGGCCACGCCACCTCGATGGCGCTGGAACCCGAGTTCTGGGCGGTCCTGGACGAGATGGCCCTGGTCCGGGGCGTCAGCCTCGCGGGCCTGATCGCCCAGATCGACGAGGGCCGGGCCGATCGCGCCCTGGCCTCGGCCTGCCGCGTCGCCGCCCTCGCCTTCGCAAAGGCGTCCTGACCAGGCGTTTGCATCGCTGAGCGCCCTAATGGATCCGCGCCAGGGCGTCCTTGACCGGCAGGATGTCGAGGCCGGCCGCCTTGGCCGCCAGGATCATCCGCTCCAACTGCTTGGGGCTGCAGCCGTAGGGCGAAGACCGATCGCCGACGTCGTGGCCATAGAGCACCAGCCAGGCGCCTTGGGCGGCCGCCTTGACGGCGACGGCCTCCATGTCGAAAGTGGCCAAGCTCTTGCTCTCGAGGCCGATGGACACCAGGCCCGCGCGGTCGACCTTGCCGTTGTTGACGCCACGGAGGACGCCGCGCGCGCACTTGAACCGCTTGGCGACCGAACGCTTCGTGCCGATGGACCAGTCGCCGAACGGATAGGCGAAGGTCTCCATGGCGTAGCCGTCCAGGCGCTCGGCCACCCAATGGGCGTTACGGTCGATCGAGGCGTGGAACTCGGCGGCCCGCGCCTTCAGCGCGCTGATGTGATCAAAGGTATGGCAGCCGATCTCATGCCCGGCCTCCGCCACGGCCTGCAGATGGGCGACCTCGAACTGCCGCATGTCGTCGTGGACCTGGCCACACAGGCTGCCGGACACGTAGTAGGTTGCGTGCACTCCGTGGTCGGCCATGACCCGGCCGCCCTCCGTCCAGGCGCTGATTGGGAAGTCGTCAAAGCTCAGGCTCATCATGCCGCGCTGCGAGCCGACCGCGATCGGCGCCGCCCGCGAAAGCGGCGCGATCCGAAGCCGCACCTGGTCGAGCAAGGTCAGAACTCTGGCCATCGGGTCCCACAAACAGCGAAGGCTGCTCGGTCAGGTTGCCGCAAAAGGCTCTCGATTGAGTTACCGCCTAGGGCCTCGGCTTCACGTCCGGCAGCGGCGCCGGCGTGGGATTGGTCGGCACGGCGATGATCGGCGAGGCCGGTCCGATGCCGGCGGACGGCGGGTTGAGCGCGCGCATCAGGACTATGAAGCCGAACACCAGCACGAATCCGATCAACGCCCAAAGCAGGAGCGGGATCGGCTTGCGCGGCCCGGGGTCCTGGTCGTTCACGGTCTATTTCGGCGTCGGGATCGGGGGCGTTGGGATAGTCGGGACATCAGGAATGGGCGGCGCCTTAGGCAGATCGATATCCACATTGATGCTGGCCGGCAGGTCCCGCTCGACCACTCTGCGTCCCGCATAGGCGAAGTAGCTGACCACAGCGACCGCGATGATCACGCAGCCCAATAGCAAGGTCAGCCAGGTCGCGGCTCCGCTTCTCGGATTCTCGGCCATAACCTCCTCCGTTGGTTGTCATGGTCGCGAGAAAGAACGAACCGCATCCGGCGCGGTTCCGGTCTTAAGCCCCAGCTCGTTTGTGCTACATATGTTCCAATGTCAGTGCCTGAATCGTTCGACAACGCCCTCCCCGCCGCCCGCGTCAGCGACCTCGCGCGCGTGCGCGGCCCCGACTATCTCGAGGGCCTGAACCCCGAGCAGCGCGCCGCGGTCGAGGCGACCGAGGGGCCGGTCCTGGTGCTGGCTGGCGCCGGCACCGGCAAGACCCGCGTGCTGACGACGCGGCTGGCCCACATCCTGGCCACCGGCCGGGCCAAGCCGTGGGAACTGCTGGTCGTCACCTTCACCAACAAGGCCGCGCGCGAGATGCGCGAGCGGATCACCCACATCATCGGCCCGGCCGCCGAAGGCCTGCGCTGGCTGGGCACCTTTCACTCGGTCGCCGCCCAGATCCTGCGCCGCAACGCCGAGCTGGTGGGGCTGAAGTCGAACTTCACTATCCTCGACACCGACGACCAGGAACGGCTGATCAAGCAGGTGCTGGAGGCCGAGAACGTCGACGCCAAGCGCTGGACGCCCAAGGCCATGGCTGGGCTGATCGACCACTGGAAAAACCGCGGCTGGACGCCGGACCGGCTACCGCCGTCCGAGGGGACCGAGTTCGCCGGCGGCAAGGGCCAGACCCTCTACCGGCTCTATCAGGAGCGCCTGCGGGTGCTGAACGCCTGCGATTTCGGCGACCTGCTGCTGCACAACCTGACGATCTTCATGAACAATCCGGACGTGCTGGCCGACTTCCACGAGCGGTTCAAATACGTGCTGGTCGACGAGTACCAGGACACCAACGTCGCCCAGTACCTGTGGCTGCGGTTGCTGGCCCAGAAGCGCCAGAACGTCTGCTGCGTCGGCGACGACGACCAGTCGATCTATGGCTGGCGCGGGGCCGAGGTGGACAACATCCTGCGTTTCGAGCGCGACTTCCCGGGCGCGACGGTGATCCGGCTGGAGCGCAACTACCGCTCGACCAGCCACATCCTGGCCGCCGCGTCTGGGCTGATCAAGGCCAACAAGGGACGGCTGGGCAAGACCCTCTGGACCGAGAGCAATGACGGCGAAAAGGTCATCATCCGCGGGGTTTGGGACGGCGAGGCCGAAAGCCGGCTCGTCGCCGAGGAGATCGAGCGCGCCAAGAAGGGCGGGACCGAGAAGGAGCCGCGCAAGTTCCGCGACATGGCCATCCTGGTCCGCGCCTCGTTCCAAATGCGGGCCTTCGAAGAGCGCTTCGTGATGCTGCAGATCCCCTACACGGTGGTCGGCGGCCCCAGGTTCTTCGAGCGGGCGGAAATCCGCGACGTCCACGCCTATCTGCGGCTGATCCAATCGCCCGACGACGACCTGGCCTTCGAGCGCATCGTCAACACGCCCAAGCGCGGCATCGGCGACACCACCGTCCAGAAGCTGCTGCACATCGCCCGGGTCGGCGGCGTGCCGGTGATGCAGGCCGCCCGTGAGGCGGTGCAGACCGACGAACTGGCCGCCCGCACCCGCACGGCCCTGTCCAACTTCCTGCGCGACCTCGACCGCTGGCGCGCCCAGGCCCAGACCCTGCACCACGCCCGCGTCACTGAGCAGGTGCTGGAGGAGAGCGGCTATACCGACGCCCTGCGCCTAGACAAGACGCCGACCGCCCAGACCCGGCTGGAGAACCTCAAGGAACTCGTCCAGTCGATGAGCGCCTTCGACAACCTCGAATCCTATCTCGAACACGTCTCGCTGGTGATGGACATGGACCGCGGCCCCCAGGCCGACGCGGTGCAGATCATGACCCTGCACTCGGCCAAGGGTCTGGAATTCCCGCTGGTCTTCCTGCCCGGCTGGGAGGAAGGCGTCTTCCCCTCGCAGCGCAGCGTCGACGAGAAGGGCGAAAAGGGCCTCGAGGAGGAACGCCGCCTGGCCTATGTCGGCATCACCCGCGCCCGCGAAGAGGCCCGCATCTCCTTCGCCGCCAACCGCCAGGTCTATGGCCGCTGGACCAGCCAGCTCCCCTCGCGCTTCGTCGACGAATTGCCGATCGAGAACGTCGAGGCTGCGTCCGAGACCGGCTACTACGGCGGCGGTCCCGGCATGCAGCAGCACGGCTCACGCTGGGATGAAACGCCCTCGTTCGGCGCCGGCTATTCCTCGCCGGGCTGGAAGCGCGCCCAGGACCGCAATTTCCACGGCAGCCATCCAGGGCGCGGCGCGGTCATCGAGGGCGAAGGCCGGCTGGTCGTCTCCGAATCCTCGGCCGCCAGCGACTTCAAGCGCGGCGAGCGGGTGTTCCACCAGAAGTTCGGCTACGGCAAGATCAAGTCGGTGGACGGCAACAAGCTCACCGTCTCGTTCGACAAGGCCGGCGACAAGAAGGTCATCGACAGCTTCGTCCAGAAGGGCTGAGGGCTCTCCCCACACGCTCGTCATGGCCGGCCTCTTGAGCCGGCCAGCCATAGACTCCGCATTGGGAAATCTGCTCGGGAGCTGCGTGTATGGATCCCCGGGACAAGAGCCCGGGGATGACGAACCTTGTGGTGATGACCTCGCCCAAAACGCCGCTAGGCCGCACCGCCGCCATTGCTCACGCCCGCGCTCTAAGCCAACCTGCCCGCAACCAATCCCTGGGAGGGACCCGCATGCCTGAGATCACCGCCAACGGCGTTCGCCTGCACTATGACATCCACGGCCCGGAGGCCGGCGAGCCGCTGCTGCTGATCATGGGCCTGGGCGCCCAGATGACCCGCTGGCCGATGGAGTTTGTCGATGAGCTGGCCGGCCGCGGCTACCGGGTCATCCGTTACGACAACCGCGACGTCGGCCTGTCGGAGAAGCTGGACGCGGCCGGCGCGCCGGACATGCCGGCGGTCTACACCGCCCTGATGGTGGGCCAGAAGCCGAACGTCCCCTATCTGCTCTCGGACATGGCCGCCGACGCGGTCGGCCTGATGGACGGGCTCGGCGTCGAGCGCGCCCACATTGTCGGCGCCTCGATGGGCGGGATGATCGCCCAGATGGTCGCGGCCGAATATCCGCAGCGGGTGCTGTCGCTGAGCTCGATCATGTCCAGCACCGGCAACCCCGCCCTGCCCCCGGCCAGTCCCCAGGCCATGGAGCGGCTGACCAACCGCGGCCCCGATCCGCAGCATGACCTGGAGGCCTTCCTCGATCACGGCGTGCAGAGCTCGAAAGTCTTGGGCAGCCCCGGCTATCCGGTCGACGAGGCCGAGTTGAAGGCCCAGCTGCGCTCCGACTATCAGCGCTCGTTCTATCCGGTCGGCTTCGCGCGGCAGATGGCCGCCATCGTCGCCAGCGGCGACCGCCGCAAGGCGCTGGCCACGATCACCGCCCCGACCGTGGTGATCCACGGCGCCGACGATCCGCTGGTGCCCAAGGCCGGCGGCGAGGACACCGCGGCCAACATCCCCGGCGCTGAACTGCATCTGATCCCCGGCATGGGCCACAACCTGCCCAAGGCCGTGATCACCCCGATCTGCGACCTGATCGAGTTGGCGACCGCGCGGGCCAGAGCGCCCGCAAGCGCCTAGGCGCGGCGGGCCTTCAGCATCCTGGCCGCCAGCACGCCCAGGCCCGCGATCACCGCGACCGCACCACCGACCAGCGCGGTGACGCCAATCGCTCGTTGCCTATCGGACGGCGCATTGGCGCTCTGGGGCTGGACTTCATCAGCGGGGCGGTCACGTCGGAACGTGATCGTCCCCGCCGCCTTGTCGACCGCCTCCACCCGCCAGCCGTGGTTCAGCCAGGTCCGGTGATGTGGCTTCTCGACCTCGCCCGCCCACCAGGCGTTCTGCTGGGCGGCCTTGGGCAGCGACGCGCCCAGGACCTTCTCGATGTCCGCGAACGAGGCTCGCCATTCGTCGCCGGCATGGCGCGACAAATGCTCCGACAGGGGCAGGTACTTGCTCATCGAAAGGTCTCCGCGATCGGGGGGCGGCCCATGATGCCAGCCCCCGGCTCAGCCGCCCAAGCGAAAAGAGGCTCGGCGATTGCACCGCCGCCCTGAAGGCGCGAGATCGCGCCGAAATGGGACAGGTCGGATGGGCGATCGGCTCACGGCGATAAGATTGATCGAGACGCTAATGGCGATGGTCATCATCGTCATGATGTCCAACGCCCTGATCGGCCCGGTGCTCGACCCGCTGCAGACCGGCGGCGATTCCAATCCGATCCTGCGCCTCATGTGGCTCCCGATCTACGGCATGACCGGGGTGCTGGCGGCGCTGCGGTTCCCGCAACTGCTCAGGTTCTGGCTGCCTGCCGCGCTCCTCTTCCTGCTGGTCGGCTGGGCGCTGGCCTCGGTCAGTTGGTCTATCTTCCCCGATATCAGCCAGAGACGCGTCGTCGCCCTGGCCGCCACCACCCTCTTCGGCCTCTATCTGGCCGCCAGTTTCAGCGGGCGCATGCTGTCCGAGGTCATCGCCGCGACCTTCTTGTTCCTCGCGCTCGGCAGCTACTTCGTCTGCCTCGCCGTCCCTTCGATCGGCGTTCACCAAGACGTCAACGCCGGCCTCTGGCGCGGGCTCTGGTACGAGAAGAACCAGATGGGGGCGATGATGGTCTATGGGGCGCTGGCCTCGGTCGCAGCGGCGATCACCAGCCCCCCACGTCGACCGCTCTGGCTGTTCAGCCTGGCGCTCTGCATCGGCCTGATCGTCATGACCCGGTCGGCCACGTCGGCCCTGGCGCTCGCGGTCGTGCTGTTCGGCTCGGCGACTCTGGCCTTCATGGGCCGGGGCCCGGCCGCCACGATCACCGCGATCTGGGCCGGCGTCACCGGCGTCCTGCTGCTGGGCGGGTTCTATCTGCTGGCCCCGGACCTGCTCTATGAGGCCATCGGCAAGGACCCGTCGCTGACCGGCCGCACCCAGATCTGGGCGGCGGTGGAGCGGGCCTCGGACAAGTCGCCGTTGCTCGGCTACGGCTTCGCCGCCTTCTGGGACATCAAGTCGGCCCCGGCCAACTGGATCCGCGACCAACTCCAATGGGTGGTGCCGACCGCCCATAACGGCTGGCTCGATCTGAAAATTCAGTTGGGCCAGATCGGCGTCAGCCTGTTCGCCGCGGTCCTCGTCACCGCGCTGATCGCCGGGGTCTTCCGGCATCGCCGCCTGAAGGACGGTTCCTTCGCCATCCTGTTCCTGGCGGTCTATGCTCTGACCATCATGTCGGAGAGCTTCATCCTGGCCTATAACAGCCTTCCGTGGGTGCTGGCGGTGGCCGCCATGGCTCGTGTGCTGGGGCCGGCGCCGCAGACGCAGCCCGCCGCCAGACCCGCCGCGCCGACACCGAGCCAACCCCTACCTGAACCCTGGACGCCGCCGCTGGCCTGGGAGCCGCCGCCGCTGGCGCCGTGGCCGACCGACGCCCCGAGCCGCGCCACCGGCACGAGATGATGCCGAAGCTATCCAACAGAAACCGCTGGCTGATCATCGGCGCGGCGATCCTGGCCGCCGTGGCCCTGGTCGTCGGTCTGGCCCTGAAGCCGAGACCGAACGACTTCGAGGCGACCTCGCGCCGGCTCGACGTCGAGCCTCCTGTCACCACGCCCTATGTGCCGCCCCCTGAGCCGCGCCCAGCGCAACCTGCGCCGACAACACCGCCACCGCCACCGCCGGCCGACCAGCCCGACTATCCGCCGATCGACCAGGGCGTCCCGCCGCCGGAGCCGCCTTACGCCCCCGAGCCGCCGCTCCCCCCGGACGCGCCCGAGGCTCCCTGGGCGCCGCAGCCGCCTCAGGCGCCGGAACCTCCAGAGCCCCCGCCCGCCTAAGCCCCCTCGCCTTTCGGCGCTTGTGGCTCTAAAGGGCGCGCATGACCGAAGACGCCGTCCAGATCGTCGCGCGCGGCCCGCGCGCCATAGCCGAAGCCGCCGCCGAGGCCATCGACGCCAATCCGCGCCTCGAAGGCGTGACCTATTCCATCCTGGAAGAGGACGAAGACCGCGGCATCTGGCGGATCGACGCCTTCCCCACTGACTCCGAAGAGGCTGACGGCCTGGTCGCGGCGCTGAGTGACTACCCCGAGCTCAAGACCGTGGTCGAAAAGCTGGCCGACGCCGACTGGCTGGCCATGGCGCTGTCGGGCCTGCCGCCCGTGCGGGCTGGCCGCTTCTTCGTCTTCGGCGCCCACGACAAGGGCCGCGCGCCCACCAACACCGTCAACCTGCGCATCGAGGCGGGCGCCGCCTTCGGCACCGGCCACCACGGCACCACCGTCGGCTGCCTGTTCGCCTATGACCAGTTGATCAAGGCCCGCCGCTTCGACCGCGTGCTCGACGTCGGCGCCGGCACCGGCGTCCTGGCCATCGCCGCGGCCCGCACCGGCAGCGCCAAGGCGGTCGGCACCGACATCGACGCTCCGTCGGTCCGCATCTCGCGCGAGAACGCCAAGCTCAACAAGGCGAACGCCCGCTTCGTCCACGCCTCGGGCCTCGGCCACCGGCTGGTGCGCGACGCCGCCCCCTACGACCTGGTGTTCGCCAATATCCTGGCCCCGCCGCTGGTCGCCCTGTCGCACGACATCAAGGGCGCCTTGAAGCCCGGCGGCTTCGCGATCCTGTCGGGCCTGCTCCGCACCCAGGAGCGCCGGGTGCTGGCCGCCTACCTCTCCAAGGGGTTCCGCCTGCACAAGCGCCTGCACCGTGACGCCTGGGCCACGCTGGTGCTGCGCCGGGCCTAAAGACCGGAACCGGCGCGGGATCGCCACGTTCCTCCGTCCGTCAAAGCGGCCTCTCCGAGCGCCGCCAGATGAGTAGGAGGAGGTTCAAATGGCCAGTCCCAAAGAACCCTATGTCGAAAAGATCGTAATCGAAGAGCCGGCCACGATCCGGCGCGAGGTCGCGCCGGCCCGCAGCTCCAGCTCCGCATGGTGGATCGCGGCCCTGGTGGCGATCATCGCCGTCGCCGGCCTGTTCTTCATGATGAGCGGCCGCACCGCCACCGAAGACGCCCTGCAAGCCGCCCGCGACGGCGGCCGCGCGCAAGCCACCCTCGACAATGCCGCCACGCAGGCTCAGTCGGCCGCGCTCAGCGCCAGCCAGGCCTCGGCCAACGCCGCCGCGAGCATGGCCGACGCCACCCGCTCGGCCGCCGACAGCGCCAGTTCGGCGGCTGAACGCGCGGCTGAAACCAGCCGGAACGCGGCCGCCAGCGCCACTGACGCCGCGACCGACGCCAGCAACGCCGAGCCCAAGAGCTAGGCCCGTTCGGCCCGGCGGGCCTCCCACTCCTCCGCCAGCAAGGCGTAGACGTGGGTGTCCCGCCACCGGCCGCGGATCTCCTGATCCTTCATGAGCGTCCCTTCGCGCCGCATGCCGAGCTTCTCCATCACCCGATAGGAGCCGACGTTCCGCACGTCGCAGGTCGCGAAGACCCGGTGCAGGCCAAGCGTCGTGAACGCCGCCTCGATGATGGCGCCGGCCGCCTCGGTCGCGATGCCCTGGCGCCAGTAGTCCTTGCCGAAGGTGTAGCCGAAGTCCGCCGTGCGGTTGGCCTTGCTCTGGATCGCCAGGCGGATCGAGCCGATCACCCGGCCGGTCTCCAGAAGCTCCACCGCCAGGTTCACCTCATCGCGCGGCCACAGGGCCGACATCGCCACCCAGCGGCCGACGACCTGCGCGGTCACCTCCGGGGTGTTCGGCCCCCAGTCCATGAACTTGGAGACCTCCGGATCGGCGCCGTAGGCATGGACGTCGTCATAGTCGCTAAGCCGCGCCTCGCGCAGCAACAGGCGCTCGGTGCGTATGGGGAACCAGGGTTTCAGCGGGTCTTCGGTCATTTCGAACTCCTTCCGAGGGGCATGCCGTCGGCGGGGTTCGTCTCCTCGACCCCGGCCGGTAGGGCGGGGTCGTGGGTCTTCTAGAGCAGGCGGTCAGCCCACGCGAAGACGCACGGCCCCAAGGGGACCAGACGAATTCGACAGGGTGCGGGCGCTGCGCATGACGCTGTTATGTCGGGGAACGGCGCGGCCGTCTAGATCGCCGCCCCCGTCTCGCTCGCCATGGCCGGCCTCTTGTGCCGGCCACCCATAAACGTCGGCGTTCGAGATTTGCCTGCACCGGTCACGTGTGTGGGTCCCCGGGACAAGCCCGTGCATTAACTGAGGGCGACAGAGAGTCAGCCGGAAAGCCCGTCAGGGCTTCCCGCCGCTGACCTCCCTGGTCATTGGCTCAGGCCAGAATGGTCTCCAGATCGCCGTATAGCGTCGCCAAGACCTGGCCGCGCGCGGGTCCTGGCTCCAGCACGATCCTGTCGATTGGCGCCCGCAACGCCTGGGCGGCCTCGTCGCGCTCCTCGGGCTGGTCCAAAGCTTGAGACAGTCGCCGACCTTGCGCCGATGAAGCTCGGCGACATTGGGATGAACGTCAGGCACATCGCGCGGCGCTTCGGCCAGCTTGGTCTCGATCTCCTCGACCTCGACCTCAAGCCTCCTCAGGCGCTCCATGAGTGGCCTGCTGTAACCGCCGTCTTCAATGGCCGCCACGATACCGCCGATAGCCTTGCGCGCCTCCTCCAGGCGTTCGACGTCGGCGCCGCGATTGGCGCGGCGAAGGTGGTTGAGCCGATTGGTCTCCTCTATGAACGACCGCATCGCCTCGGCGAACGCTTCGGGCTCCATGAGCCGGTCTTGGAGCCCGGCGAGGACACGCGTCTCAAGCACATCGCGCACGATCGTCCGGCTGTTGGTGCAGCCCTTGCCCATGATGTGGCTTACGCAGCCGAACCGGTTGTTGCCGCGCTTGGCGACGGCGCCGCCGCACACGCCGCAGAACAACAGGCCCGCCACGCGGGTCATGACGATCTCCTTAGCTGCCCTGATCGGTCTCCGATCGCGGGGCGTGGTCGTTTGCGGCGTTAAAGCTGCGCTGGAACTCCTCGCGGGCGATCTGGCGGCCGATCAAGCGGGCCAGGGCCAGAACTGCATCTTGCGGGGGTGAAACCGTACCTACAGCGTAGAGAGCGCGGTCTTGGTTGGCGGGGCGGAAGCGTTGGAGCGCGGGGCGCTGGGCGCTGGGCGCTGGGCGCTGGGCGCTGGTCATGGCTGGCGATTCCTGTCGAGCGGAACGCCAAGCCTCGATCCAGGCCCGCAGGGCTTCAACGACGCCTATGCCCCGGTTGACCACGGTTCAGACCCTTCCGCCTTGATCGACCCGCGTTGACCACCCGATCCAGGCCTCCGTGACCAAGGGCTGGTTACAGCCGGGGCAGCGCATGGCGGCCATGTCTCGGGTCGCACCGCTGAGAAGGTGATGAACCTCCTCGTGGTCTTCGGGATCGATCGCTTTGGCCGCCGCAGCGATCTTGGCGGCGATGGCGGTCGGATCGGTGGCAACTGACTGGGGCAGCGACTTGAGCAGCTTCTCGCGCTCTCGGAACAGGCGGGAAAGCTCCCTGTCGATCCGGGCCATCTCCTGCCCCTGCGCCGACTCCAACTGCTCCCGTCGGGTGAGCTTAAACCAGCTGTAGTTTTTCGCGGCGTCGCTTTCCAGATCGCCCCAGCGCATGAGCAGCCGGCGAATGCGAATGTCGGTGGCAACGAACGTGCCGCAACGGTCGGTGAGGCTGTCGGGCGTCGCTGTGCCGGCAGCATTGGCCATGACCGGCGCGGCGCTGGCGGCGCCTATAACGGATCGTCTGGTAATGTCAGGCAGGCGCACAGCGTCGCGGCCCGTCTTTCGACGCGAGCCCATGGTCAGAATCCTAAAACTGCGATTATCCTTTTCCTATCATATCGACACACAAAGATCAACGTAAAATGATCACAAGAGCGCAAAACGATCAAAAAGTGCCGACTGCTGACCAGATTCGCGCGGCACGAGCGCTCTTGGATTGGAGTCAGCCGAAGCTTGCAGAGATGGCCAAGCTCTCGCTCCCCACTATCCGTCGTATGGAAGGCCCACTTGGCCCTGGTCGAAGCACGGTTGCGAACATCGACGCCGTGCTCCGCGCCCTGGAGGACGCAGGCGTCCTATTCATGGAGGCGGGTGAGTTGAAGCCGGGTGGCCCAGGTGTTCGCCTCAAAGCCTAGATCGCGGTTAAGCCGCAGGCGCCTCGCGCCTGATCAGGCTTAACCGCTTGCCGAGCCCAAGCCGGACGGCAAGCTGACGGTCAAGGGTGCGCAAAGCGCATCGCCGGAGGCGGCGGCGCAGCCGCCCTTGATGGGCAGATTAGCGACGGGACGGACACGCGGGGGGTGATGGAATTTAGAGCCAAGCAGATTGCTCCACCTAGGAGCTGGGAGCTGTTCGAGGATCTGTGTCACACCTTGTTCAAGCAGGTGTGGGCCGACCCCCTGGCTCAAACGCACGGGCGTCGGGGCCAGGCGCAGCAGGGCGTCGATGTCTTCGGCTCGCTAAGCGCCGAGCGATCAAGGTTTCACGGGGTCCAATGTAAGGGCAAGGATGCGAACTATCGCCAACGGCCTTTCCGGCCAGAACGCGAGCTGGTTTGCCGAATCTGGAGCGTTTCTGAAAAGCCTTCGGGAGCATGCCCACGGGCATCTCTGTTCAATATTGGCGCTGGTCGATGTCGCGGCCGCGTCGAAGGGCTGGACAGACAGTTTGCAGAAGGTCGGTACCGCGCGCACCGCCGTGGCAATCCTAGTTGATGTCGCCTACAGCGAACCCGGCCAGATCGGCGCGCTTGGCCAGGAACTGCGCGAGCGCTTCCCTATTGCTTCCCTGCCCAAGGGCAAGCCGCAGCTCCTTGCACGGCGCCGTCGCCGGACGCGGCGGCGAAACTAGACCTAAATAGTGGCCCAGACGGAGTGTCGGTTCTGGTCAACGCACGCCCGGGGATGACGATTTGGAGCAAGGGCTAGATCGCCGGCTTCGCGCCCAGCGCCTCGAGCCAATAACGCTCGCGTTCCTTCAACCAGCTCCCCCTGCCGAGCGGCCCAAGCTCGTCGTTCTCCAGCAGTTCGACCACGGAGAACTCAAAACCCTCCTCGCCGCCGTTCGCCTTCCAGGCCGCCTGCATGCCCTGATTGCGGTGCGAGCCTTGGCGCAGGCTGAAGAACGAACTGTTGCGTTGACCATCCAGGTTGCGCGAGGCGCCCACCCAGGTCTGCCCCGTCGCCGTGCAACGCAGGCTGAAGATCCCGATCGGGGTCTTGCGATCCTTGTACTCGCGGATGGCCTCTCGGCGGCTTTGCTTGTCCATCTCCGCCAAATGAGCGTCCTCGCGCGGGATGTCAATTATATCCGGGTAAATTAATTGACCGCGCCTAGGCGTCGACTCTGCTTAGGCCCATAACGACCAGGCAAGTGGGAGCGTCGATCCATGGGAGAGCCCGAGGCCAGCCCGGCCATCACGCCGCGTCGCGCGGTGTGGACCCTCGGCGTCACCCAGTTGGTTGGCTACGGCTGCACCAGCTACCTGCCGGCCACCCTGGCCGCCGCGCAGGGCAAGACCCTGGGCGTCTCCACCGCCTTCATCTTCGGCGCCTTCTCCGGCGCCCTGCTGATCTCGGGCCTGCTCGGTCCGGTCACCGGCCGGGCCGTCGACCGCCATGGCGCCCGGCGTCCGCTGGCGGCGGGCAGCATCGTCCTGGCCCTGGCGCTGGTCGGCATGGCGCTTTCGCAGAACACCTTTCAGCTGGTCGCCGCCTGGCTGGTGCTGGGCGTCGGCATGTCGCTGGCGCTCTACGACATCGCCTTCGCCGGTCTGGTCGGCTGGTTTGGCCTGGACGCACGCAAGTCGATCACCGGCGTCACCCTGATCGCCGGGTTCGCCAGCACCATCGCCTGGCCGCTCACCGCCTGGCTGGAGGCGACCTTCGGCTGGCGCGAGGCCGCCCTGGTCTGGGCCGCCGCCAACCTGCTGATCGCCCTGCCCCTGCACCTCACCTTGCCCCGCCAGGCGCCCCAGCCCGCCGCCGCCCGACGCAAGGCCGACGAGGAACCCGAGACGCCGCAGCCCGGCGTCGCCCTCCAGATGGTGCTGCTGGCCGTCGCCCTGGCGGTGATGGCGGGGATCGGCTCGATCATGGGCGCGCATCTGCCCCCGCTGCTGATCGGCATCGGGGCCAGCGCCACCGCCGCCGTCGTCGCCGGCATGCTGGTCGGCCCGGCCCAGGTCGCCGCGCGGCTGGCCGAGTTCGCCCTGGTGCGCCGGATCCATCCGCTGGTCTCGGCCCGGGTCGCGGTGGGGCTGTTCCCGATCGGCGCGGGCCTGTTGCTGGCGCTGGGACCTCTGGCCGCCGCCCCGTTCGCCATCCTCTACGGCGCGGGCAATGGGCTCTTCACCATCGTGCGCGGAACCCTGCCGCTGGTGCTGTTCGGGACGAAGAACTACGGCGGCCGGCTCGGCGCGCTCAACGTGCCCGCGCGGCTGGTCGGGGCGCTGGCGCCGCTGCTGTTCGCGCTAGGCCTGGCCCGGTCGGAGCCTTGGGCGCTGGGCGTCCTGATCGCCGCCTGCCTGCTGGCGCTCGGTTGCCTGTTCGCCCTGCGCAAACCCGCGCCCTAGGCTGGCGCGCGGAGGCGCACGCGACTAAGTTCGCGCCATGCGCCAGACCTTCGATGAAAGCACCGATCCCTCCTTCGGGCCCAAGCACGTCCCCCTGATCCGCCAGGCCATGAAGGCGCAAGGGTTGGACGGCTTCCTCGTGCCCCATGAGGACGAGCACCAGAACGAATACCTGCCCGCCGCCAACGACCGGCTGGGCTGGGCCACCGGCTTCACCGGCTCGGCCGGCGCCGCGGTGATCCTGGCCGACAAGGCCGCGGTCTTCGTCGACGGCCGCTACACCCTGCAGGTCCGCGACCAGGTTGACGCCGAGGTGTTCGAGATCCGCGACCTCGTCGAGGGCGGCGTCTCGGCCTATCTGGAAACCGCCACCACGCGCGGCCAGACCATCGGTTACGACCCGCGCCTGCACGCCCCCGACGCGCTGGAGCGCCTGAAGGCCGCCGCCGCCAAGGCCGGCGCGACCCTGAAGCCGGTCAATTCCAACCCGCTGGACGAGGCCTGGGGCGAGGCCCGCCCGCCGCAGCCCACCGCCCCGGTCGTGCCGCACCCGCTGAAGTTCTCCGGCGAGGACTCAGGCGCCAAGCGCGCCCGGGTCGGCGAGGTCCTGAGCGCCCGCAACGCCGACGCCACCGTGCTGACCGCGCCCTCATCGATCGCCTGGCTGTTCAATGTGCGCGGCGGCGACGTCATCCGCTCGCCGCTGCCGCTCGGCCAGGCCATCCTGAACCGTGACGGCACGGCGCGCCTGTTCCTCGATCCGGTGAAGGTTTCGCCCGAACTGCGCGCCTGGCTGGGCAACGAGGTTCAGCTGGAAACCCCCGACGAGCTGCCCGGCGCGCTCACCGCCCTGAAGGGCAAGCGTGTCCTGGTCGATCCGAGCCAGTCCTCGGCCTGGTATTTCGCCGCCCTGCACCGGGCCGGCGCCGAGGTGGTCCGCGGCGATGATCCCTGCGCCCTGCCGCGCGCCTGCAAGAACGACGTCGAGATCGACGGGACCCGCGAGGCTCACGCCCGCGACGGCGTGGCCGTCACCCGCTTCCTGCACTGGCTGGCCACCGACGCCCAAGGCCGTACGGTCGATGAGGTCGAGGTCGTCACCCGGCTGGAAGGCTTCCGCCAGGACACCGGGGCGCTGAAGGACCTGTCCTTCGACACCATCGCTGGCGCAGCCTCCAACGGCGCCATCGTCCACTATCGCCCGACCACCCGGCTGAACAAGCAGGCCGAACAAGGCTCGCTGCTGCTGGTCGATTCCGGCGCTCAGTACCTGGACGGCACCACCGACATCACCCGCACCGTCGCGGTCGGCCAGCCCAGCCAGGAAATGGCCGAGCGTTTCACCCTGGTGCTGAAGGGCCATCTGGCCCTGGCCGCGATCCGCTTCCCGGCCGGGACCACCGGCTCGGCCCTCGACGCCCTGGCCCGCGCGCCGCTCTGGCTGCAAGGGCTCGACTACGACCACGGCACCGGTCACGGCGTCGGCTCCTACCTCGGCGTCCATGAAGGCCCGCAGCGGATCTCCAAGCTGCCGAACTTCGTCGCCTTGCAGCCGGGGATGATCGTCTCCAACGAGCCCGGCTATTACAAGGAAGGCGCCTACGGCATCCGGATCGAGAACCTCCAGTTCGTCACCGAAGCCGCCATGGTTCCCGGCGGCGAGCGTCCGATGCTGGGCTTCGAGACCCTGACCCTGGCCCCCATGGATCGCCGCCTGATCGTGGTGGAGATGCTGACCGCCGCCGAACGCGCGCAGATGGACGCCTATCACGCCCGCGTCCTGAAGGTGATCGGCCCACGCCTGGAACAGGCCGACGTCCGCGCCTGGCTGGAAGGCGCCTGCGCGCCGCTATAGTCCGCGTGTCATCCCGGTTTGCGCAGCAAGACCGGGACCCATTCGCTCCGAGGTCGCGGAAGAGGGCACGGCCAAGCTAGGCCCGCCAAATCTGGTGTTGATGGGTCCCGGACAGCCGCTTCACGGCTTCCGGGATGACACCCGAGAGAGTGTCCCTACTCGCCCGCCATTTTCAGGATGGTCGCCCAATCGGCGTCGCTGACCGGCGAGACCGAGAGCCGGCCTTGGCGCAGCATGGCCATGTCGGCCAGGGCGGGGTTGGCCTTCATCTGCGCCAGCGTCACGGAACGCGGCAGCTTGCGCACCGGCGTCAGCTCGACCGCCACGAACTTGCCGGTGGGATCGCTGGCGTCGGGAAAGGCCTCGCGCGCCACCTGGGCGACGGCGACCACGTCCTTGCCTTCCTGCGAATGGTAGAACAGCACCTGATCGCCGACCTTCATCGCCTTCAGGTGCCCCGCGGCGGCGTGGTTGCGCACCCCGTCCCAGACGGTGCGGCCGTCGCGCACCAGGTCGTCGTACGAAAAAGTCGCCGGTTCGGACTTCACGAGCCAATGAGACGCCACGAGATCCTCCTCCCTCAAATCGTCATGGCCGGCCTTCGTGCCGGCCACCCATAGACTCCGCACTTGCGAGCCTATCCGCAGAGGTTCGTGTGTATGGGTCCCCGGGACAAGCCCGGGGATGACGAATTGAGAAGGGAGCTACCCGCCCACCATCGCCAGCCATTCGTCCTCGGTCATCACCTGGATGCCGAGATCGGTGGCGGTCTTGAGTTTCGAGCCCGCCCCGGGGCCGGCCACCACCAGATCGGTCTTCTTCGACACTGAGCCGGAGACCTTGGCGCCCAGCGCCTCGGCCTGGGCCTTGGCCTCGTCGCGGGTCATCTTTTCAAGGCTACCGGTGAAGACGATGGTCTTGCCGGCCACGGCGGTGTCGGTCTTCGGCCGCTCAGCGGGGATCACCGACAGTTCGGCCAACAGGGCGTCGACCTTGGCGCGGTTGTGATCCTCGCCGAAAAACTCGGCGACCATGCGCGCGGCCACCGGCCCCACGGCGTCCACCGACGAGATCTCGCGGAACTCCTCGCCCGGCATTTCCGACAGTGCGGCCTTGGCCGCCGCCTGGAACGTCGGCCAGTCTCCGAACCGCTCCGCCAGCGACTGGCGCGCGCGGGTGTTGAGGCGCGGGATGCCCAGCCGCAGGTGCTCCTCCAGCGAGGCCCCGGCTGGGATCAACAGCCCCTGCGGGTGACGCGCGAAGGCCAAGATCGCCTCCACCGCCGTCGGCCCGACGCCGTCCAGCTCGGACAGGGCCTGAGCCCCGGCTCCAGGCCGCTGCGCCGCCGCTGCGATCGCCGTCGCGATGAAGTGCTCCACCGTCTCGAAATGCCGCGCCAGCGCCGTCGAGGTGGTCTCGCCGATATGGCGGATGCCCAGGCCGAAGATGAACCGGTCCAGCGGGATCGCCCGCTTGGCCTCGATCCCGGCGATCAGGTTGCGGACCGAGGTCTCGCCATAGCCGTCGGCAACTCGCAGTTCGGCCAGCTTCTCCTCGTCGCGGGCCAGCCGGAAGATATCGGCCGGCTCCTTGACCCAGCCGCGCTCGTAGAAGGCGGTCAGCTGCTTCTCGCCCAGGCCCTCGATGTCGTAGGCGCGGCGGGACACGAAATGGCGCAGGTGTTCGATGCGCTGGAACGGACAGGCGAACTCGCCCGTGCAGCGGCGCACCACCGTCTCCACCCCGGCCGCCGTGGTCTCCTTGGCCAGCGGCGTCTTCAGCGGACACGGGCAATGGGTCGGGAACTCGAACGGAACCGAGTCGGCCGGTCGCTCATCCAGCACCGGCCCAACAATCTGCGGGATCACGTCGCCGGCCCGTTGCAGGATCACCGTGTCGCCGATCCGCACGTCCTTGCGGGCGATCTCGTCGGCGTTGTGCAGGGTGGCGTTCTCGACCACCACGCCGCCCACCGTCACCGGCCGCAGCCGCGCCACCGGCGTCACCGCGCCGGTCCGCCCGACCTGGACGTCGATGGCTTCCAGAATGGTGCGCGCCTGCTGCGCCGGGAACTTGCGCGCCACGGCCCAGCGCGGCGTGCGGGTGATGAACCCCAGCCGCTGCTGCCAGTCCAGGCGGTCGACCTTGTAGACGACGCCGTCGATATCGTAGCCGAGCTTGGGCCGCACGGCCTCCATCGCCGCGTAGGCGTCCAGCAGCCCCTGCCCGCTGATCACCCGCTGGCTTTCCGGCGTGGTCTGGAAGCCCCAGGACTTCAGCAGCGCCAGCGCTTCCCACTGTGTCTGGGCGAACGGCTGGCTGAAGAGGCCCCAGGCATAGGCGAAGAATCGCAACGGCCGGGTGGCGGTGATCTTCGGATCGATCTGGCGCAGCGAGCCTGCCGCCGCGTTGCGCGGATTGGCGTAAGTCTTCTGACCGGCCGCCTCATTGGCGGCGTTGAGCGAGGCGAACTCCTCGTGGCCCAGATAGACCTCGCCGCGGATCTCGATCACGTCGGGCCAGCCCTGCCCCGACAGCCGCTTGGGGATCTCGGCCAGGGTGCGCAGGTTCTCGGTGACGTCTTCGCCGGTCTTGCCGTCGCCGCGCGTCGCGCCCTGGACCAGGACGCCCTTCTCATAGCGCAGCGAGGCCGACAGGCCGTCAATCTTCGGCTCGGCCGTATAGGCCACCTCCTCGGCGCCCGACAGCCGCAGGAACCGGCGGATCTTGGCGTCGAACTCCAGCGCGTCGTCGTTCGAGAAGGCGTTGTCCAGGCTGAGCATCGGCACGCCGTGCTCGACCGGCGAGAACTGCTCGGCCCGCGCCGCGCCGACCCGCGTCGAGGGCGAATTCTCGCGCACCAGATGCGGGAACGCCGCCTCCAGCGCCGCATTGCGCCGCTTCAGCTCGTCATAGTCGCCGTCCGAGATGCTCGGCGCGTCTTGCTGGTGATAGCGGATGTCGTGGGCGGCGAGCTCGTCGGCGAGCTTCGTCAGCTCTTCGAGCGCCTGCGCCTCGGTCAGTTGGGAAACGTCGGTCATCCTTCAGATCCTCCCCCTCTGGGGGAGGTGGCGCGCCGCGCGAAGCAAGGCGTGACGGAGGGGGCTCCGCCGTGGCCGCGGTCAAAGTCCCCCTCAGCCGGCTGCGCCGACAGCTCCCCCAAGGGGGGAGCATCTACGATCATCTCAGGCATCCATCAGGGCCCTGGCCGCAGCGCGCGCGGCGTCGGTGATTTGAGCGCCGGCCAGCATGCGGGCGATTTCTTCCTCGCGGTCCTCCAGGGACAGCGTCTCGACGGCGGTGCGGATCCGCTCGCTGTCGCCGGCCTTGGAGATTCGCCAGTGCGCCTCGGCGCGGGCGGCGACCTGCGGCGAATGGGTGACGACCAACACCTGGGCGTCGGCGGCCAGCCGCTTGAGGCGCAGGCCCACGGCGTCGGCGACGGCGCCGCCTACCCCCTGGTCGACTTCATCGAAGATCATCAGCGGCTGCGGGCCCTCGGCGCGGCCGGCCAGCGAGGCCTTCAGCGCCAAGGCGAACCGCGCCAGCTCCCCGCCCGAAGCGATGGCGCCCAGGTCGCCGAACGGTGCCCCGGGATTGGTGGCGATCTCGAAGGCGACGCGGTCCTGGCCGGTGGGACCGGCGCGGTCCTCGGCCAGGGTTTCAACGGCCACCCGGAACCGGGCCTTGTCGAGCTTGAGCGGCGCCAGCTCGGCCATGACCGAGGTCGCCAGCCGATCGCCGGCCGCGCGACGCGCGTCCGACAGCTTGCCGGCGTCGGTCAGATAGGCGGCGCGCGCGGCGGCGACGGCGGCGTCGGCGGCCTTCAAATCGTCCTCGGAGGACTCCATCGCCCGCAGGCGCTCGGCGAACCGTACCCGCAGGATCGGCAGCTCCTCGACGCTGACCGACAGCTTGCGGGCCATGGCGCGCAGCTCGAACAGCCGCTCCTCGGTTTTTTCCAACTGGTCGGGCCGGAAGTCGAAGGCGTCGGCGACGGCGTCGACGGCGGCCTCGGCCTCCTGGGCCTCGCTGAACACCCGGTCAATCGCGGTGCTGGCGGCGGCCAGCCGCGTGACGGCCGCCCCGTCCTCGGCCGCCCCAGCGGCGATGGCCCGGGTCCTGGCGTGCTCGACGGCGCGCACCGCCTGGGCCAGACGCCCGGTCAGGCCGTCGAAGGCCTGGCGGGCCTCGGAAATGTCGGTCAGCGCCTTCTCGGCGGCGCCCAGGATGGCGCGCTCCTCGGCCAGCTTCACCTCTTCGCCCTCGTGCGGGTCCAGCCGGTCAAGCTCGGAGAGCCGCAGGGCCAGCTCCTCGGACTCCGCGGCGGCGCGCTCGACCGCCTCGCGCAGCTCGTCGGCGCGGCCGCGGGCGGCGCGCCATGCGGTCCAGCGCTGGGCGACAGCGGTGTTCAGGGTTGCAAGCGCTCCATAGGCGTCCAGCAACGGCCGATGCGTGCGGGCGTCCAGCAGGCCGACCGTCTCGTGCTGGCCGTGAACCTCCAGCAGCATCTCGCTCAGTTCGCGCAGCACCGTGGCGCTGGTGGCCTGGTCATTGACGAAGGCGCGGCTGCGGCCGTCGGCCGACAGCGTGCGGCGCAGGACTAGATCCTCGTCGCGCGCGTAGGAGATGCCCTTCTCTTCCAGGATCTCCCAGATGGGATGGGCCTGCGCAGGCGCGAACACCGCCGAGACGACGGCCTGATTCGAGCCCTGGCGCACCAGGCCTGCTTCTGCGCGCGCGCCCGTGGCGAGGCCCAGGGCGTCGAGAATGATCGACTTCCCCGCCCCCGTCTCGCCCGTAAGCGCCGTAAGGCCCGGACCTATCGAAAGGTCCAGCGCCTCGATCAGCACCACGTCGCGGATCCATAGTCCGATCAGCATGTCGGCAAGATCGCCTGGAATCAGACGGCGCGGAAGCCGTCAGTTCACATAAAGTTCTATTTGTCGTCGCCGCCCTTCATGAACGGCAGGCGGGAGAGCAGACCCTTGCGCTTCGCAGGCTCAGCCTTGGCCGGTTCGGCCGGGGCTGGAGCAGCCTCGGGCGCGCTCGGCGCGGCCTGAACCGCCGGCGGCGCAGCCGACACCTCGGCGGCCGGCGCGTCGGCGACCGGCGGCTTCACGGTGGCGTCCTTGTCCTTCACGAACGGCAGGCGCGAGATCAGGCTGCGACGCTCGGTCTGGGCCGGCTCGACGGCGGGGCGCAGGCCCTTGTCGGTCAGCAGCCGGTAAGCGTCGCGATACCAGGCGTCGCCCGGATAGTTGTAGCCCAGCACCGCCCCGTTGCGCTTGGCTTCTTCGCCCAGGCCCAGGGTCAGATAGGCCTCGACCAGGCGATAGAGCGCCTCGGGCGTGTGGCTGGTGGTCTGATAGCGATCGATGACGGTCTTGAACCGGCCGACCGCGGCCAGGGTGTCGCCCTGACGCAGGTAGTAGCGGCCGATGGTCATTTCCTTGCCGGCCAACTGGTCGTTGACCATGTCGATCTTCAGGCGCGCATCGGCGGCGTATTCGGTGCGCGGATAGCGCTGGACGATTTCCTGCAGGTTGTTCAGCGCCTGGCCGGTCGCGGCCTGGTCGCGCCCCACATCGACGATCTGCTCGAAATAGCAGATGGCCTTCAGATAGTGGGCGTAGGCGGCCGCCGGATTGCCCGGATAGAGCGAGATGAAGCGGTCGGCGTCGCCGATGGCCTCGGCGTAGTCGTTGCCCTGATAGTGGGCGTAGGCGGTCATCAGGATCGCGCGGCGCGACCACTCCGAATAGGGATGCTGACGCTCGACCTCGCCGAAATACTGAACGGCCTGGTTCCACAGGCCGCGATCCAACCGGTCGGCGCCGGTGGCGTAGAGCAGCTCGACGGGCCGCTCCTCATAGGCAAGCCGTGGTTTCTTGTCCTTGCCGGCGCAGCCGGCCAGAGCGAGGACGGCGACGCTGACGACGAGAGCCGTGCGAGTCCGGGAATTGCGAAGCAAGGACACCTACACCTCAAATGGAACGACGCGCGCCCCCGCGCCGCGAGTCCCCGCTTCTACATCATGCAATGCGGGGCGCAAATGCGGCGAAGACGTTGGGACGTAGGAGAATCCCTGACGGTCAGACCGCCTGGGCGAGTTCCGTCACCAGGGTGCGGTAGCGCCACGACTTCGGCGAGGCCATAAGCGCGCGAACCAGCTGGTTGTTGACGCCGTGTCCGGCCAGCACGCCCTCGAAACGGCCAAGGATCGGCGCGCCCAGCACATAGAGGTCGCCGATGGCGTCCAGGGCCTTGTGGCGCACGAATTCGTCCGGGCGGCGCAGGCCCTCCGGATTGAGGATTCGGTCGCCCTCGATGACGACGGCGTTCTCCATCGAGCCGCCGCGGGCCAGGCCGATGCTGCGCAGGTACTCGACCTCGTGCAGGAAGCCGAAGGTCCGGCAGTTGGCCAGTTCGGTGCGGAAGGCGCGCTCGTCCATCACCATGTCGATCCGCTGACGCCCGATGGCGGCGGAATCGAAGGCGATCTCGAAGGCGACTTCGAAATGGTCCGAAGGCGTCAGGGTGGCGCGCTTGTCGCCGTCGATGAATTCGATGGGTTCGATGATCTCGATATAGCGGCGCGGCGCATCCTGCGGACGGCGGCCGGCGCGGTCGAGGATTTGCACGAAGGGCGCCGACGAGCCGTCCATGATCGGCATTTCCGGGCCGTCCAGCTCGACCACTGCGTTGTCGATCCCCAGCATGACCATAGCGGCCATCAGGTGTTCGATGGTGGAGACGCTGACGCCGGCGGCGTTCTCGATCACGGTGCCCAGCTGGGTCTTGGTGACGGCCTCGCCCGACACCGGAACCCGGTTGTCGCGGTCGGTCACGTCGGTGCGGACAAAGACGATGCCGGAATCGGCGGGAGCGGCTCGAACAGCCACGCGGGTGTAGGCGCCGGTGTGGACGCCGACGCCGGCGAAGATGGCCGGACCCTGCAGGGTGTTCTGAAACTCTTGTGCGCGCAAAGCTCGCTGCCTTCTCGGTTCGATCTTGCGGCCGGAGTGGCCACGGTACGCCCCAGCTGTCAGATAAGGGATTATGCTGCGGCGCCGCAAAACACTTCCTGTTTCGCAATGTTTCGCTTTGGGACGCTTAAGATTCCCTTAGGAATCAAGGCGAAAGCGGGGCGAGTTGCGGGCTCGCGGAGACCCGAAACCTGTAAGGCCCAGCCCAGGCCGACCACGCGCTCGCCGCCGAGTTCGGGCGTTGGCTCCAGGCGGTGGGGCGACGGGACGCCAAGGCTCCGGTGCTCGAAGGACCGCGTTGACCGACCTGAACTGCGCCCTGTAGCGTTCACCCCAGCGCAGATCACGCGGGAGGCGACGATGAAGACATCCAACGCAAGTTCATCGAGCGTGGCGCACGGCGTGAGCCAAGTTTCCGGCTAACTCCCGACCGTCACGATATCGGGCCGACCGGCCCAGTGGGCGCACGCGCCCTGTGACGAGACACTTTCAATGCCCATTCCAATCCAAGCCGCCCCGACGGGCGCGGCCGCTCCTGCCCTGTCGGCCTGGAGCCTTATCAACACCGAACTGCGGGCGCGGTTTTGCCTGACGCCTGACGGCCGCATCGAGCGCGAGGCCGACCCCGATGGATCGCCTGGACCGCTGATGTTCCTGGCCGGCTGCGATAGCGGCAATCTCATCTCGTTCGGGCACGAGCTTCCGGGTGATCTCGCCCATGAGCTAACTGTCCTCGCCGCCACCGAACCACCTCTGGCGACGCCGGACAGTGCTCCGGTCCGCCTTGAGCGATATCTTGAACTCCTGGCGCCGCTGGGAACCGTCGAGACGCATCCTGGCCTCAGCTTCCATCTGCCCCACGGGTCGCCGGCGCCGACCACCGCGCCGTTTGTCGCCTCGGGAACCGCCGAGGGCGCACGCTTGGAGGCGGACCTCGCCCGCGACGGCATGCCGCCCGACCTGGTCGAGATGGGGTTTCGCGATGTCAGCGACCTCTGGGCGCCGTGGTGCCTGGCCTTGCAAGACGGCCAGATCGCCTCCCTGGCTTTCGCCGCAAGGCTGGGCGCAGGCGGCGCCGAGCTTGGGTTGGCGACCTTGCCGGCCTTCCGGGGGCGAGGACTGGCCGCCGCGGCCACAGCCGGGTGGAGCGCCCTGCCCGCCCTGGCCGATCGCACGCTGTTCTACAGCACGGCGAAGGCGAACCTCGCCTCCCAGCGGGTCGTCGCCAAGCTGAGGTTGAGGTTCATCGGCCCGACCTGGTACATTTCCAGGGCCTGAAACGCAGAATGGCCGGGCGCGAGCCCGGCCATTCCACGTATCGATCAGTGAAGGTCTTTAGTTGGCCAGACGGCGCAGGAAGGACGGGATCTCCAGATCTTCCTGGTTCTCCACCTGGGCCTCTTCCATGGGCTGCTCGGCCGGCATCGCTCCGCCACGGCTGACCGGGGCTTGGCGTTGCGGCGCGGGGGCCGGGGTTTCGTAGCGCGGACGGCTGCCGAACAGGCTCAGGAAGCCGCCGCGTTGCGGGCGACGGTCCTCATAGGCGGCCTCTGCGAACAGCGGCTCCTCGTCATGTTCCTCGACCATCGGATCGATGATCTTGGTCAGCGGACGGCTGATCTGCGGCTCGGGAGCCGACACCACCGGAGCCTGGGCGGGAGCCGCGGCGACGGGAGCGGAGTAGAGATCGCCCTGCTCTTCTTCCTCGAAGGTGGCGACCAGCGGAGCCGGCGCGGGCGCAGGCGTCGGGATCGGCGCGGGCGCGGCGGCCTGAGGCGCCGGCGGCACGTAGGCCGCAGGCTCCGGGTAGCGCGGCGCGGGGCGGTCGGCGAAGCTCGGCGGCGCCGGACGCTCATAGGACGGGGTCGTGCGCATCACCGGCTGGGTGACGGGCGCGGGACGGCCGACATCGGCGCGCAGCGGCGGGGCGGTGAGCGGCATCCGCTCGGCCTTCGGCTCAATGGCGGCGATCGAGGCGCCGTCCATGCCGGTGGCGACCACGGAAACCCGGATCATGCCTTCCAGCGTCGGATCGAAGGCCGCGCCGAAGATGATGTTGGCCTCGGCGTCGACCTGCTCGGAGATCGCGTTCGCGGCTTCGTCGACTTCCAGCAGGGTCATGTCGAGACCGCCGGTGACGTTGACCAGGACCGCCTTGGCGCCCTTCAGCGAAACTTCGTCCAGCAGCGGGTTGGCGATGGCGTTCTGGGCGGCCATCAGGGCGCGATCGTCGCCGGTCGCCTCCCCGGTGCCCATCATCGCCTTGCCCATCTCGGTCATGACCGTGCGGACGTCGGCGAAGTCGAGGTTGATCAGGCCCGGCAGCACCATCAGGTCGGTGATCGAGCGGACGCCCGAGTGCAGGACCTGGTCGGCCATGCCGAAAGCTTCGGCGAAGGTGGTGCGTTCGTTGGCGACCCGGAACAGGTTCTGGTTCGGGATGACGATCAGGGTGTCGACGTAGCGCTGCAGCTCGCCGATGCCGGCGTCAGCCAGGCGCATCCGGTGACGGCCTTCGAAGTGGAAGGGCTTGGTGACCACGCCCACCGTCAGGATGCCGCGTTCACGGGCGCACTTGGCGATGATCGGCGCGGCGCCGGTGCCGGTGCCGCCGCCCATGCCGGCGGTGATGAAGATCATGTGGGCGCCGTCGAGGTGTTCGCCGATCTCGGGGATCGACTCCTCGGCCGCGCTCATCCCGACCTCAGGATGCGCCCCGGCCCCGAGGCCCTGGGTCACCTGAACGCCCAGCTGGATGCGCCGGTCGGTCTTGGAGAAGGAAAGCTGTTGAGCGTCGGTGTTGGCGACGACGAACTCGACGCCTTCCAGCCCGGCCTCAATCATATTGTTAACAGCGTTACCGCCGGCGCCCCCGACGCCGAAGACGACGATGCGCGGCTTGAGTTCGGTCGCGCGCGGCGCGGAAAGTGCAATAGCCATTGGGACCCTATGTCCTCCGTACCGTGGTCAAGGGAACCGTCGGCGACCCGCCCGCCTGGCTCCCGCGACGGCAGGCGTTAAGGAAGCGCCCACCATCGTTAATTGGCGGTTAACTGCATAAGGCGAGTCGGAGCCGCGTCGACCCGGATCAACCGGCATCCACAACAAAATTTCTTGCTGTGTAAGGCTTGGCCGTTAACCACGCCGCTCGGCGGCGGCGTCACGACTCAGCAATCGCTCTTTTAGCGCATGATGCTCGCCGAACAGCGTTTTACATCTAGAGCGAGCGCGGCCGCCGGCCACGCTCAACCTTAACCATACGTCCCGTCGAAACGACTCAGAGGTTTTCGCGCAGCCAGGCGGCGGCCTTGGCCACCGGATTGGCGCGAGGATCGAGCGGCTCGCGGCGCAGCTTCACCGAAGCCAGGGCCTTGGCCGAGACCGCCTCGCGCGGACCGAAGGCGGCGCGTTGCAGGACGCCGGCGGCGGCGCAGAAGGCCGGCCCTGAGGCGGCGTCGGCCAGATGCGGCACGCGGCGCGGACGGCCCAAGCGGACCGGACGGTCGAACACCCGCACCGCGACCTCGCGCACGCCGGCCAGTTGGCTGGCGCCGCCGGTCAGGACCAGGCCCGCGCCGGACTCCACCGGAGCGCCCGAGGCCTTCAACCGGTCGCGCAGCAGTTCCAGGGTCTCTTCAACGCGCGGGGCGATGATGCCTTTCAGCAGCGAGCGCGGCGCGATCACCGGGCCCGCGCCCGGATCGTCGCCACGCGGCGGGGCTTCGATCATCTCGCGGTCTTCGTTGGCCGAAGCGATGGCCGAACCGTGCAGGGTCTTGATCCGCTCGGCGCCGGCGATGGAGGTCGACAGACCGCGCGCGATGTCGGCGGTCACGTGGCTGCCGCCGACCGCCAGGGTTTCGACGTGGACCAGGCTGCCGCCGCTGAACACCGCCGCGGAGGTCGAACCGCCGCCCATGTCGATGCAGACCGCGCCCAGGTCCATCTCGTCTTCTTCCAGGGCGGCCAGCGCCGAGGTGAAGGGCGCGGCGACCACGCCTTCGAATTGCAGGTGAGCCCGCTCGACGCAGGCGCCCAGGGTCTGGAAGACCGCTTCGCTCACCGAAACCACCAGCAGCTCGACGCCGAGCGAACGGCCGAACATGGCGCGCGGGTCGCGGATGGCGTTCTGGCCGTCGACGGTCCAGGCGACCGGCAGGATGTGGGCGGCGCGGCGGCCGGGGATCTTGATCTGGGCCAGGGCCTGCTGGATGGCGCGCACCAGGTCGCCGTCCGAGATCGGACGGGCGCCGATCGAGACGCGGCCGGAGATGCGATGGCTGGCCAGTTGGCCGCCGGCGGTGGCGACCGTGACGCTCTGAACCTGGACGCCGGCCACGTTCTCGGCCCGCTCGACCGCCTGGGCGATGGCGTCGGACGCCTCATCCAGATTGATGATCGCGCCGCCGCGCACGCCGCGCGACTGCACATAGCCGACGCCGGCGGCGGTCAGGGTCCGGTCGCCCCGACGCACGCCGTCCGGCTTCATAATGAAGCAGGTGACCTTGGACGCGCCCAGATCCACGGCCGCGACCACGGGCTGACGGCCCAGCGCGGCCTTCAGGCCTTCGCGGTTTTCCTTGCGGTCCTCAACGCGGCTCGACAAGTCCTCAGTCCCTTCTAGATCAAGCGCCGTTGGCGACGAGTTGGCCCGGAAGGACCCCGTCGCGCGGGCGAACAGCAACAACAGTCGGATCGCGCAGGTCGATCCGTTCGAAGCCCAGCTCCAGGATCCGCGAGCGCTGGTCGAGCTGCTCGAGCTGGATCAGGGCCGCGCCCTCGTCCACCGCCGGCAACTGCACCAGCGATCCGTCCTTCATCCGCAGGTCCCAGCGACGACCGTCGACCCGCACCAGGGCCTCCAGGCGCTCGGCCAGGCGCGGCCTGGCGGCCACTTCCGGCAAGATCGCGGCGGCGGCCTCGTTGGCCCCTGCCCCGACGATCAACGGCAGGGTCGGGAAACGGGCGGGGTTGGCTTCGGGAATGACCCGGCCGGTTTCGTCAATGACGTGGCTGCGGCCGCCGCTCTGCCAAACGGCGAGCTGACGACGTTCGACCACGGCCAGCACCAGGGTGTCGGGCAGCAGGCGCACGACGCGCGCCTCCTTCACCCAGCCCACGGCTTCCACGCGCTGACGGACCTGCTCCAGGTCGATGCCCAGCATGGGCTGGTCCTGATAGATGCCGGCCGCCCGCAGGATATCGGGGGTCGCCATCTCGGACGCGCCCTGCACGTGGACGGCCTTCAGCTTGAAGCCCATGCCGGCCAGTTGGCCGCCGACGCCCGTGCCGACCGAGGAACCCAGCTTCTCGGCGCGGTGGCCGGTGGCCATGGTCACCACCAGGGCGACAGCCACGACCCCGCCGGCCGCGATCAGCGCATGCCAGGGCGACAGGCCGACGCCGCGCGTGGCGCCCAACTTGGCAGGCGAATACGAGGTCCCGGGCTTGCTTGCCCGGGGCCGAGATTTGGAGCTAGCGGGCGTTTTGGCCCGGGGCTTCGCCGATACTCGCGACTCCCCCCGCACTGCCGCGGGCATACGCATCCTCCGTGATCCAAAGCACCAGACGGTCGAAGTCCACGCCCTTCAGCGCCGCTTGCTCGGGGACGAGCGAGGTAGGCGTCATGCCGGGCTGTGTGTTCACCTCTAGAAGGACCAGAATGTCGTTAATGTCGTCATAACGAAGGTCAGATCGGGTAACCCCTCGGCAACCAAGTGCGGCATGCGCACGCTCGGCCATCTCCAGGGCTTTTTCGAAGGCGGGGTAAGGGATTGCGGCCGGCAGAACGTGCTCCGAACCGCCCTGCGCGTACTTGGCTTCGTAATCGTAAAAGTCTGTGCGCGGCACAATTTCGGTAACAGTTACCGCCTTGCCGCCCATCACCGCCACCGCCAGCTCCTTGCCGCGGATATAAGGTTCGATCATCACCTCCTCGCCGAAGGTCCAACTGGGAGCGGCCAGTTCCTGCGGCGGCTGGTTGGCGCCCTCGCGGACGATGAAGACGCCGACCGAGGAACCCTCGGCGTTGGGCTTCACCACATAGGGCGGCGCCATCACATGATCGGCGGCGGCGACATGGCGGTTGAACAGGCCGCCGCCCGGCACCGTGACCCCGGCGGCGGCGATCACCGCCTTGGCCTTGGCCTTATCCATGGCCAGGGCCGAGGCCAGCACCCCGGAGTGGGTGTAGGGCAGGTCCAGCGTCTCCAGCACGCCCTGCACGCAGCCGTCCTCGCCCCATTCCCCATGCAGGGCGTTGAAGCAGACGTCCGGCTTTAGCCCCGCCAGCACCTGGGCCAGGTCGCGGCCGGCGTCGACATAGGTGACCTTGGCCCCCAGCCGCTCCAGCGCCGCGCCGCATTCACGCCCTGAGGACAGGCTGACCTCGCGCTCCGCCGAAAGACCGCCCCACAGCAGGGCGACGTGGCGGCCCGACAGCGGAAGGCTCATTGGCCCGCCGCCTTGCGGAAGTCGATGTCGCTGTCGGCGACGGTGTAGACGAAAGCCGCCCAGACCGCGACATTCTGGGCCAGCTCCTTCGGATCGACCTTGTCGAGCGTGTCGTCGGCCGAGTGATGCAGATCGAAGTAGCGGCCCGCGTCCTGCTGGAACTCGGTCACCGGCACGCCCAGTTGCTGCAGGCCGGCGATGTCGGAGCCCCCGTTCTTCGCAGGCTCGGAGGAGACGATGGTGTTCAGCGGCAAGATCGCTGCGGCGAAAGCCTTCATCGCCGGGTGCCCCAGGCTGCCTTGCGGCAGCTTGGCGTTGAAGATCTCTCCCGCCCCCAGGTCGCTCTCGCCCGCCACGATGATGTTCCCGACCTCGGCCTTGTGGGCCTCGGCGTAGGCCGGACCTGAGCCGCCCTGCTCCTCGGCGCCCCACATCACCACGCGGATCGTCCGGCGCGGGCGTTGCGGCAGGTCGGCGATCAGCTTGGCGGCGGCGGTCGTGATGGCGATCCCGGCCGCGTCGTCCACGGCGCCGGTGCCCGCGTCCCAGGAATCCAGGTGGCCGCCGATGACGACGATCTCCTCGGGCTTCTCCCGGCCCCGGATCTCGCCGACCACGTTGTAGCCCGGCGCCTTGTCCCGCTGGGTCGAGGCCATGGCGAGCTTGATGCGGACCGGCTTGCCGCGCGCGACCATCCGCTCCAGCAGGTCGGCGTCGGGGGTGGACAGCGCCGCGGTCGGGATGCCCGACACCCCGCCACCACCGGTGTGCGGCAGCCGGGTGTCGTCGGTGGAGATCGAGCGGACCAGGTAGGCGACCGCGCCGCGCTTGGCGGCCTCGGCCCCGCCGGACGAGCGCGCGCGCACGGCGGCGACGTAGCCCTTGATGTCCTGGGTCTTGCGGGTCTTCTGGGTGACGACGGCGATCTTGCCCTTCAGGGCGCCGGGCGGCTGGGCCAGCATCTCGTCGAGGGTCTTGAAGAGCGCGATCTCGGCTTCCAGCCCGCCGGCCGGGGTGGGCGTCGAGCGGCCCAGGCCCAGGATCTGCAGCTTCTGCGGATAGGGCGAGACCACCTCGGCGCTCTCGGCGCCGCGCATCCAGGACACCGCCTCGAAGGTCTCCACGTGGACGTTCTCGAACCCGAGACTGTTGAGCTTCGCCACGCCCCAGTCGCGGGCCCGGTCCATGCCGGGCGAGCCCTGCGGCCGGGCGCCGACCTCGGTGGTCAGGGACTCGGTGACGTCCCAGGCGGTGGAGTCCTTCAAAGCCTTGTCGCGAAGCGCGGCGGCTGTGGCGGCCAGGTCGGCGGCGTGGACGGGATGGATGGCGAGAAGGCTGGCCGCGGAGGCCGCAAGGAGAGCGATGCGCATGATCGGCGGGTGCGCTTCGCACAGAGTCCTGTCAAGGCCGCGCGCTGCTGACAGCACGCTGGCCGCAGCCATGGCGCATCCTTCGCCTCAATCGGAGACCGAAATGCCCGTCGCAACCGCCCTCGACCACCTGCCCGCCCCGCCCTGCGCCCACCTGCTGGGCTGGAAAGTCCTGGACGCCAGACCGGCCGAAGGCTGGATCCGCATCGGCTTCGAGGCCCGGCCCGAATTCCGCAATCCGGCCGGTTTCATCCAGGGCGGTTTCCTCGCCGCCATGCTCGACGACACCATGGGACCGGCGATCTTCACCCACACGCAGGGGGCGCTCTTTTGCGCCACCATCGACATGCACGTGCACTATCTCGCCCCGGCCAAGGTCGGCCCTATCATCGGCGAGGGCCAGGTCGTGCAGTTGGGCAAGAGCGTCGGATTTGTCGAGGCCCGCCTGTACGATCAGACTGGAACCTGGCTGGCCAAGGCCACGGCCAGCGTCCGGCTAGTGGCGGCCGATCAGGCTCTGGGCGCGAGCCGGCTCCAGACGGCCATCTGAGTCTTCCACCGCTGGTAGCCAGCACCCTTCATCGCATGGATGAGTCTCTGAACGTCACGACGCAACAATTCCGAGTAGATTCTTGGCCTTGGATGAGCAAGCCGCCGCCAACATTCAGGCCGTCTTGGCGTAATTGCTGGGCTTCGGCGACGAACCAATTGACATCGTCCGCGACCTTGGCGGGCTGAACCCGATTTTTTCGCCCCGGCGGTGAAATCCTACCAGCACTCGCAAAAGTGGTTGCTGATTGGTTAATGAGATAATAGCGTTCGACGAAGAGCGTTATATTTCAATTCGTGGGGCACCCATGACCATCAAACTGACGTCCAATCTCCGCCTCGCAGCGGTTTCCGTCGCTGCGGCTGCTCTAACCTTGCTCAGCGCTGGAACCAGCGCCGCGGCACCGTACACCGATACGGTCGAAGCGCCTCTCGGATACTTCACGCCGACCCCCGCCGACACGACCAACAGCCCGTACTACCGCGGCTTTGGCCAGGACTGGGGCTACACCCATGGCGCCATCGCCGGCGCCTTCACGACGGCCACCCTCAACATCAGCGCGTTCGACGTCGATGCGGCGCAAGGTGAGATCGACAAGATCTACGCCTATGATAACGGCGTCCTGACTGAGATCGGCAGCCTGGCCGGCGCCAACGACATCTACTCGTTCACCAACTTCAATCTGGGCGCCAACTTCTTCGACGATATCGCCAGCGGCCTGCAGGTCTTCATGAAGATCGATGTCAACGACGACGGCTGGCTCGTATCCCTGGCCAAGTCGTCGCTGTCGGTCGACAATGGCAGCCTGCCGAACCCGAACCCGGGCGGCGTACCCGAACCGGCCACCTGGGCGATGATGATCATCGGCTTCGGCGCGGTCGGCTCGATGGTCCGCAACAACCGTCGCCGGAACGTCTTCGCGGCCGCCTGATCGCTGCAAGCTCTACAGTCACGCCGTCGGTCGAGAGACCGGCGGCGTTGTCTTTTCGCCTAGGCCCCGACGATCTCCACCGCGCTAACGAAGATCAGCCGGCCGGGCGGCCGATCCGCTTGATTTCCCATTCGAGCTCGATCCCCAGCTTGGCCTTCACGTCGGCGCGGACGGCCTCGCCCAGGCCTTCCAGATCGGCCGCGGTGGCCTCACCGGTGTTGATCAGGAAGTTCGAATGCAGCGGCGAGAACATCGCCCCGCCGTGCAGCTTGCCGCGCCAACCGGCCTCGTCGACCAGCTTCCAGGAGGAATGGCCCGGCGGGTTCTTGAAGGTCGAGCCGCCGGTCTTCTCGCGGATCGGCTGGGTGGTCTCGCGCCGCGAGGTGATCTCGGCCATCCGCGCCTCGATGGCGGCGGGATCGTCGGGCCGGCCCTCGAACAGGGCGCCGGTGAAGATCAGGCCGCCCTGCGCGGCCTTGGCCGACTCGCGATAGGTGAAGCCCATCTCGGCGTTGCTGAAGGTCACCCGCTCGCCGGCCCGCGTCACCGCATAGGCCTCGACCAGCACGTCCTTGGTTTCGGCGCCGTAGCACCCGGCGTTCATCACCGTGGCGCCGCCGATAGAGCCCGGCACACCGCGATAGAACTCCAGCCCGGCGATCCCCGCCTTGCCCGCCTCACGGGCCAGCACGGCGTCGAGCACGGCGGCGCCGGCGAAAATCCTGTTGTCGCCGCGCGGCTCGACCTCGCCGAACGCCTTGCCCAGCCGGATCACCACCCCGTCGACCCCGCCGTCGCGGACCAGGGTGTTGGAGCCGACGCCGATCGGCGTCACCGGCACCGACGGATCGAGCCCCTTCAGGAAGGCCGCGAGATCGGCCTCGTCCTGCGGCAGGAAGATTACGTCGGCCGGACCGCCGACCCGGAACCAGGTGAAGGGCGCTAGCGGCTCATCCTTCAGGATGCGGCCGCGGACCTCCGGCAGGCTGTCTCGCCAGCTCACTTGGAGAGCGCCTCGAGTTGAGCCGGCAGGGCGTGCGCCCAGACGGTGATGTCGCCGGCCCCCAGGCAGACCACCAGATCGCCGGCCTTAGCCTCCTCGGCGATCAAGGCGGCCAGGTGCGCCGGGCTGTCCAGCGGCACCGCGCGGCGATGGCCAAAGCGGCGCAGGCCCTCGACCAGTCCGTCGCGGTCTGCGCCGGGGATCGGGCTCTCGCCCGCCGTATAGACGTCGGCCACGATCACCGTGTCGGCGTCGTTGAAGCAGCCGCAGAACTCGTTGAACAGGTCGTGCAGGCGCGAATAGCGGTGCGGCTGCACCACGGCGATCACCCGGCCCTCAGTCACCGCGCGCGCGGCCTTGAGCACCGAGGAGATCTCCACGGGGTGATGACCGTAGTCGTCGATCACCCGCACGCCGTTGGCCACGCCGATGGTGGTGAAGCGCCGCTTCACCCCGCCGAACCCGGTCAGGCCCTTGCGGATGTCCGCGTCGGAAACGCCCAACTCGCGGGCGACCGCGATGGCGGCCGTGGCGTTCAGCACGTTGTGCTGGCCGGCCATCGGCAGGTGCAGGTCTTCCAGGCGCACGACCTCGCCGTCCTGCGGGGCGAACACCGCGTCGAACCGCGAGCCGTCCGGCCCCATGCTGATCTTCTCGGCGCGGACCTCGGCCTGGGGATTGGTCCCATAGGCGATAACCCGGCGGTTCTGGACCCGCGCGGCCATGGCCTGGACCTCCGGATGGTCGGTGCAGACCGCCGCGAAGCCGTAGAACGGCACGTTCTCCACGAAGTCCTGGAACGCCTTCTTCACGGCGTCGAAGTCGCCGTAGTGGTCCAGGTGCTCGGGGTCGATATTGGTGACGATGACGCAGGTGGACTTCAGCTTCAGGAAGGTGCCGTCGCTCTCATCGGCCTCCACCACCATCCACTCGCCTTCGCCGACCTTGGCGTTGGTGCCGTAGGCGTTGATGATCCCGCCGTTGATCACCGTCGGGTCGAGGTTTCCCGCATCCAGCAACGCCGCGACCATCGAGGTGGTGGTGGTCTTGCCGTGGGTCCCGCCGACCGCGACCGAGTATTGCAGGCGGGTCAGTTCGGCCAGCATCTCGCCGCGATGCACCAGCGGGATGCGACGCTCGCGCGCGGCGACCATCTCGGGATTATCGGCCTTGATCGCCGTCGAATAGACGATGGCCGACGCGCCTTCGACATTGGCGCCGCTCTGGCCGATGAAGACCTTGGCGCCCAGCTTCTCCAGCCGCTCGGTGTTGGCGCTGGCCTTGGCGTCGGAGCCCTGCACCGTATAGCCGATCCGCAGCATGATCTCGGCGATGCCGCTCATGCCGATCCCGCCGATACCGACGAAATGCACGGGGCCGAGGGCGAAGGGGACGGGGCGCTTGTTCATCTTTGGACGGCGGTTCTCTCGACCAGATCGGCCAGGCGTTCGGCGGCGTCAGGCTTGGCGATGGATCGCGCGCCGGCCGCCATGCGCGCCAGGCGCTCGGGGTTGGTCAGCAGTTTCAGAAGGGCGTTCGACATGGTGTCGACGGTGAGTTGGTTCTCGCGGGCGACCTCGGCCCCGCCGGCGTCGGCCATGACCCGGGCGTTCTGGCCCTGGTCGTCGTCCAGCGCGATGGCCAGCGGGATCAGGATGGCGGGCTTTCCGGCCACCGCAAACTCGCAGACCGTGCCCGCGCCCGAGCGGCCGATCACCAGATGGGCGTCACGCAGGCGGCTGGCCATGTCGCGGAAGAACGGCGCGATCTCGGCCTCGACCATGGCGTTGGCGTAGATGCGGCGGGCGCCGTCCATCGACTCCTTGCGGGTCTGCTGCTGCACCTTCAGCCGCACGCGCAGCTCCTCGGGCAGCTTGGCGATGGCCTCGGGCATCAGTTCGGAGAGCAGGCGCGCGCCCTGGCTGCCGCCGGTGATCAGCAGGTGCACCGGGCCGTCGGCGGTCGGCGGCGTATAGGGCAGATCGGCCAGGGCCCGGATGTCGGGACGCACCGGGTTGCCGACCACCACGGCGTTCTCGGCGACGCGGCCTGGCGCCTTCTGCAACACCGGGAAGGCGCAGGCGACGGAGCGGACATGGCTGGCCAGCTGGCGGTTGGCCCGGCCCATGACCGCGTTCTGTTCGTGCAGCAGGGTCGGCCGCCGCTGGGTGATCCCAGCCAGCAGGCCCGGCACCGACGGATAGCCGCCAAAGCCCACCACCACGGCCGGATCGATCCGGGTGAAGGCGGCGCGCGCCTGCAGCAAGCCGCGCACGACGGCGATCCCGGCCTGGGCCATGCTGACAGGGTTGCCGCGCTCGAAGGTGCGGGCCGACAGCCCGATACGCTCTTCGGCGGGGAAGCTCTCGGCGAAGGCGGCGGCGCGCTCGTCGGTGGCCAGCACGATGCGCCAGCCTCGCGCGATCAGGGCCTCGGCCAGCGCTTGAGCCGGAAACAGATGCCCCCCGGTTCCCCCGGCGGCGACGACGGCGATCTTACGCATCACGAGCCTTTAGGCGAAGGCGCCGGCCTTGGCGAGGCCCTCGCCTTGGGAATAGGCCCCCGGCCTGCGACGGGTCAGCGCCAGGGCCATGCCCAGGGTCAGACAGATCGCCAGCATGGACGAGCCGCCGTAGGAGATGAACGGCAAGGTCATGCCTTTCGTCGGGATCATATTCAGGTTCACGGCCACATTGATGAAGGCCTGTTGGCCGACGAGGACGAATAGGCCGGCCGCAGCCACCTGCTCGAAGGGATCGCTCAGCTTCATGGCGCGATAGAGGCCGCGGATGACGATGAACGAGAACAGGGCGATCAGCAGCAGCGAGAAGATCAGGCCGTATTCCTCGGCGCCGACCGAATAGATGAAGTCGGTGTGCAGGTCGGGCACGTGGCGCTTCATCACGCCCTCCCCCGGCCCGCGCCCGAAGAAGCCTCCGGCGGCGATGGCCTCGGCGGCGCGGTCGACCTGGTGGGTGTCGGCGCGTTCCGGACTGAGGAACCGGTCAACCCGGCTCGCGACGTGCGGGAACAGGAAATAGGTCGATGACAGGCCGGTCACCGCCACCCCGCCCAGCAGCATCACCCAGGACAGCGGCACCCCCGCCATCCAGAAGGCCGCGCCGAACGCCACGGTGATCAGCACCGTCTGGCCGACGTCCGGCTGCACCAGCAGCAGGCCGACCGACAGGAAGTAGAGGCCAAAGGCGATGGAGACGCCGGGCACGCCCTGGCCCTTCTGCCCTTCTGCAAACATCCAGGAGACCAGCACGATCAGGGCTGGCTTCATGAATTCCGAGGGCTGCAGGGTGAAGCCGCCAAGCTGCACCCAGCGCGTCGCGCCCTTGGCCGTGTGCCCCATAAACGGCAGGGCGATCATGATGGCGATGGCGATCACATAGATGAAGAACGCCGCGCGCCTGACGCCGCGCCCATCCAGCATCGAGGTCGAGACCAGGATCATCGCTCCGGCGGCGGCGAACACGCACTGACGCACCGCGAAATGGAAGGGATCGCCGACATTCATCCGCGCCGCGGCCGCGGGGCTCGCGGCGAAGGACATCATCACGCCGATGAAGATCAGCGCCGCCACGGCGCCCAGCATCCAGCGATCGGTGGTCCACCACCACACGCCCACCGGCGACCTGTCGCTGCGTGCGAAGGCGTGGGCTTGGTTGGCTTTCATGAACAGGTCCGTTGGGCTTTCGGGTGCGCGCTATTCGCACGCCGCAGAAGACCCTCTTATGATTAATTTTCCTTAACTCCCGACAGCTCCGCGCTGCGACCGATAGGCCGCCGAGGCGGGCGCCCCTCGAGAGCTCATCCAACACGCAGGCCACCTGTTTGGTCGCCAAGTTCAAATTGGCCGCCTCGCTGGCGCGTTCATTCGCGCGAGCGGTGAATCACCTTCTCCATCTGAGATTGAAAGGCATGTTGCAACACGTGAATATGGTAGGTGCGTTAACTAAGTTGGCGACTGCTTGTTGTTCCTTGGGGGGGTGAAATCACCCTGGCTATCCCGGGCTGACGCCAGTTCTTCGAACCATTCAGCGCCACAGGGGCCACACAGATGAAACTGCGCAACCTTCTACTCGGGGCGGCGATGGCCGTCGCGACCGCTTCGTCGGCCAATGCGGCCGTCGTCGTCCTCGACTTCGAGGGCGTGGGCAACCAAGCCGCGATCAACAACTTCTACAATGGCGGGACCGATAGCCAGGGCCACAGCGGCGCGAACTACGGCGTGGCCTTCTCATCCTCGTCGCTCGGCCTGATCGATACCGACGCCGGCGGCAGCGGGAACTTCGCCAACGAACCGTCGGCAAGCACGATCCTGTTCTTCCAGAACGCCAACAACGCCGTCCTGAACTACGCGGCCGGCTTCTCGACCGGCTTCTCGTTCTTCTACACTTCCTCCACCGCCGCCACCGTGAACGTCTATGACGGACTGAACGCCACCGGGAACCTGCTGGGCAGCCTGAATCTGGCGGCCCAGTACAGCCAAAACTGCGCCGGCGACCCGACCGGCGGCTTCTGCAACTGGACCTCGGTCGGCGTGGCGTTCGGCGGCCTCGCCAAGTCGATCGACTTCGGCGGCGCGGCCGGCCAGACGGGCTTCGACAATATCACCTTCGGCTCGGCCACGCCCGGCAGCGCCGTCCCCGAGCCCGCGACCTGGGCCATGATGATCGCCGGCTTCGGCATGGCCGGCGCCGCCCTGCGGCGGCGTCGCCAAGTCGCACTGCTGGCCTAGCACTCGCCTATCGTCGCCGCCGGTCCCTGGATCGGCGGCGACGACAAGCGCCGCTCGCAAACCACTGATCGGCAATGCCCGACCTGTGCTATTCTCCTGCATCCACAGGAGAAACGTCATGCTTAAGGCAGTTGTTCTCGTGAGTGGCTTGCTGTGCTTCACCTCGCCCGCTGCGGCGCAGGTCAACACCGGCGACCTGAAGTGGGGTCCGGCTCCAGCGGTCTTCCCGGCCGGTGCGCAGATGAGCGTGCTGTCGGGCGATCCGACGAAGGCCGGCCTCTTCGTGCTCAGGCTCAAGATGCCCGCCGGCTACAAGATCCCGGCCCATCAACATCCGTCCGACGAGTACGTCACCGTCATCTCCGGCGACCTGTCGCTGGGCATGGGCGACAAGCTCGACCCGGCCATGAGCGCCAAGCTGGCCCCAGGCGGGTTCGCGGTGGCGGGAGCGAAGATGAACCACTTCGCGTTCTCGAACGGCGGGGCGGTGGTGCAGGTCTCGGCCGAGGGTCCGTTCGGCATGACCTACGTCAATCCGGCCGACGACCCGACCCGGCGCTAAGCCCGCGCGCCCTTGGCGGCCGGCGCGGTGAGCGCGGAGACGGCGGCGCGGAACGCTTCGCCGCGAGCCTCGAAGTCCGCGAACTGGTCGAACGAGGCGCAGGCCGGCGACAGCAGCACGACCGCCTCCTGGCCCGAGGCCGCGGCGTCGGCATAGGCCATGGCGACGGCGGCCTCGATCGTGCCGCACTCGGCGACCGGCGCCTTACCGGCCAGCGTCTTGGCGAAGGCCTGCTGCGCCTCGCCGATCAGATAGGCCTTCTCGATCCTCGGGAAGAGGTCGGTCAGGTCGTCGATGCCGCCGCTCTTCGGCTGGCCTCCGGCGATCCAGTAGAACTTCGGATAGCTCGACATCGCCTGGCGGGCGGCGTCGGCGTTGGTGGCCTTGCTGTCGTTTACGAAGCGGATCTTGCCGACATGGCCGACCGTCTCCATCCGGTGCGCCAGGCCCGGGAAGGTCATCAGGCCGTCGGCGGCTTCTTGCGAGGTCAGGCCCAGCCCGCGCACGGCGGTGTAGGCGGCCGCCGCATTCTGCCAGTTGTGCCGGCCGGGCAGCGACTTGGCGCGCAGCAGGTCGGCGATCTCCACCGCCCGCTCGCCGGTGGCGTCGTAGAGCAGGCCCTGCAGGACATAGACGCCGCGCCCCATGGCCTTGGAGGCCGAGACCGGCACGATGGTCCGGCGGTTGGCGGCGGTGATCTCGGTGCAGATCCGCTGGCCCCAGGGATCGTCGACCCCGATGACGGCGGTGTCGCCCTTGCCCTGGTTCAGCAATACCCGGCGCTTGGCGGCGACATAGCCCTCCATGCCGCCGTGGCGATCCAGGTGGTCGGGCGAGACGTTCAGCAACACCGACACGTCGGGCTTCAGGCTGGAGGTCAGGTCGAGCTGGTAGGAGCTCATCTCCAGCACGTAGACCGCCCCGCCATGCATGTCGTCCAGGTCCAGGACCCCGACGCCGATATTGCCGCCGACCCGCGTGTCGCGACCAGCGGCGGCGCAGATGTGGCCGATCAGGGCGGTGGTGGTCGACTTGCCGTTGGTGCCGGTGATGGCGACGATCTTCGGGCGCTTGTGCTCGGGCGCGGCGTTCACCGTGCGGGCGAACAGCTCCAGGTCGCCCAGGATCTCGACACCCGCCGCCTTGGCCTTCTCGACGGTCCAGTGCGGCTTGGGATGGGTCAGCGGCACGCCTGGCGACAGCATCAGGGCCGCGAACTTGCTCCAGTCGGCGGTGGTCAGGTCGACCAGCGGCAGGCCCTCGGCCTCGGCGATCGCGCGGCTCTCGGGGCGTTCGTCCCAGACCGCGACCTGCGCTCCGCCCAGCATCAGGGCGCGCGCGGCCGTCAGCCCGGTACGGGCCAGGCCGAACACGGCGACCGTCTTGCCTTCAAAGCCGCGGACCGGGATCATGACCTACGCCTGCCCTCCCCTACCGCAGCTTCAGGGTTGCGAGGCCCAGCAGAGCGAGCATCACCGCGATGATCCAGAAGCGGATCACGACGGTCGATTCCGACCAGCCCAGCTTTTCGAAATGGTGGTGGATCGGCGCCATGCGGAACACCCGCTTGCCGGTCAGCTTGAACGACACGACCTGGATCATCACCGACAGGGTCTCCATCACGAAGAGCCCCCCGATGATGCCCAGCACGATCTCGTGCTTGGTCGCCACGGCCACCGCGCCGATACCGCCGCCGAGCGCCAGCGAACCGGTGTCGCCCATGAAGATCTTGGCGGGCGGCGCGTTGTACCAGAGGAAGCCGAGACCAGCCCCGATCATCGCCCCGCAATAGACCGCCACCTCGCCCACGCCGGGCACGAAGTGCAGCTTCAGATACTGGGCGAAGACGAAATTGCCGACGAGGTAGGCGATGAAGCCGAAGGCGGCGGCGGCGATCATCACCGGCACCGTGGCCAGGCCGTCCAGCCCGTCGGTGAAGTTCACGGCGTTGGCCGCGCCGACGATGATGAAGGCGCCGAAGGCCAGATAGAACCAGCCCAGCGGCATCAGCAGCTGCTTGAAGATCGGGAACGCGACCGAGGTCGACAGGTCCGGGGTCTCCGGCGGATTGGTGCCGAACACCACCATCAGGGCGACGGCGGCGAGCGCGATGAGCGCCTCCATCAGCAGCCTGACCTTGCCCGAGACGCCGTCCGTCGTCTGCTTGGTGACCTTGGCGTAGTCATCGGTGAATCCGAGCACGCCGTAGCCGGCGGTCACCAGGATCACGGCCCAGACATAGACATTGGTCAGGTCCGACCACAGCAGCGTGCCGACCAACAGGCCGGCCAGGATCATCACCCCGCCCATCGTCGGGGTGCCGGCCTTCTCGACCACGTGGCGTTCGATGCCGTCGGCGCGGATCGGCTGGCCCTTGCCCTGTTTGGCCTGCATCCAGCGAATGAAGCGCGAGCCCATGGCCACCACCACGAGCTGCGCCGTGAACAGCGCCATGCCCGTGCGGAAAGTCTGATATTTCAACAGGTTCAGGAACGGAACATATCCGTCGGCCGACAGCTGTTGATACAGCCAATAGAGCATCAGCCCTTCTCCAACGAACGCACGTCGAGAGCGACCAGCGCGGCGGCCACCGCGCCGGCTCTCGAGCCGTTCGAACCCTTGACCATCACCAGATCGCCCGGCTCTACGGCCGCGCTGATCAGCGGCGCCAGCTCCGCTGCTGTCTCCGCGTAACCGCCCCTACGAGTCGGAGGAAGGGCGCCCCACAGCGATTTCATCAGCGGCCCGGCGCAGAACACCAGGTCCACCCCGGCGCTGTTCAGCGGCTCGGCCAAGCCGGCGTGGAAAGCTGGGCCGTCAGCCCCCAATTCCAACATGTCGGTCAGCGCGACGATCCGTCGCCCCGCGCTCTTGCGCGCGCCGAGCGAGGCGAAGGCCGCGCCCATCGAGATCGGATTGGCGTTGTAGCTCTCGTCGATCAGGGTGAAGTCCCCGCCCGCCAGCTTGACGACCTGTTCGGCCCCGCGGCCGGCCAGCGGCTCGAAGTCGCCGAGCGCGGTCAGGCTGTCGCTCAGATCGACGCCCAGCGCCTCTAGCATCAGCAGGACAGCCATGCTGTTCGGCCCCCAGTGGAAGCCGGTTTGCAGGATCGGGAAGTCCAAGGCCCGGCCGTGCAGCCGGGCGCGAACGCTCGCCCGGCCGGCCTGCGGCTGGAAGTCGATCAACCGCGCGTCGCAGTTCTCGCCGGAGCCGAAGCTGCGGACCTCCGCGCCGGCCTTGCGGGCCTCGGCGCTCAGCAGATCGAACCATTTGTTGTCGGCGTTCAGCACCGCCACGCCGCCCGGCTCGATACCGGCGAAGATCTCGGCCTTGGCGCGGGCGACGCCCGTCTCGCCGTCCGGGAAGTTCTCGACATGGACCGGCCCGACCGTGGTGATCGCCACCGCATGCGGCCGCACGAACCGCGACAGCGGCGCGATCTCGTCGGCGTGGTTCATGCCGATCTCGAACACCGCGCGCTCAGTATCGCGCGGCATGCGGGCCAGGGTCAGGGGCACGCCGATATGGTTGTTGTAGCTCTTCACCGACGAGTGGGCCTTGCCGGCCAGCATCAAGCCGGCGCGCACCGCCTGGGTGACGCTGGTCTTGCCGACCGATCCGGTGACCGCCCCGCGTCGTGTCTGCGGCGCCCGGTCACGCGCGGCTTCTCCAAGCCTTTCCAAGGCCTTGAGCGTGTCTTCGACGACGACGCTCGAGCCCTCGACGCCTTGCGACACCAGTGCGCCCGAGGCGCCGGCCGCCAGGGCCTGGGCCACGAACTCATGGCCGTCCCGCACGCCGGCCAGGGCCGCGAACAGATCGCCGGTCTCGATGGAGCGGGTGTCGATGGAGACCCCGTTCACGACGAACGGCGCGCCCGACAAGCGCCCGCCCGTGGCCGCGACGATCTCCTGCGAGGTCCACAGCGGCTCAGCCACGGAGCGCCTCCAGGGCTTGAGCGACTTCGGTCACGTCGTCAAAGGGATGCACGACGCCGGCGATGGTCTGACCTTGCTCGTGGCCCTTGCCGGCCACCACCAGCACATCGCCCGCGCCCATCAGGGCCACGGCCGCGGTGATCGCTTCGCGGCGGTCGCCGATCTCCTGCGCGCCCTTGGCGCCGGCCAGGACCTCGGCGCGGATCGCGGCCGGAACCTCGCTGCGCGGGTTGTCGTCGGTGACGATGGCGATGTCGGCATGGTCGGCCGCCGCTTTGCCCATCGACGGGCGCTTGGCGCGGTCACGGTCGCCGCCGGCGCCGAACACCACGATCAGCCGGCCCTCGACGTGCGGACGCAACGCCTTCAGCACCGTCTCCAAGCCGTCGGGCGTATGGGCGTAGTCGACATAGGCCTCGCCGCCCTTCGGACCGGTCCCGATCCGTTGCAGCCGACCCGGCGCGCCCTCGATGGTTTCCAGTGCGGACATCACGCTCGCCACATCCTCGCCAGCGGCGATGCACAGGCCCGCCGCCACCAGAACGTTCGAAGCCTGGTATCCGCCCACCAGCGGCAGACGAACTTCGTAAGTCTTTCCAGCCGCCTCGATCTTCAGGGTCTGGCCTTCCGGGGTCGGCTGACGGCTCAGCAGCTTCAAACCCTGCCCCGCCTCGCCCACCGAATAGATGCTCTGGCCGGAGGTCACGGCGGTCGCCGCGAAGGCGTCATAGGCGTCGGAATCGGCGTTCAGCACGGCGGTCGCGCCACGTGGCAGCAGGGTTTCGAACAGCCGCAGCTTGGCGTCCCGATAGGCGTCCATCGTGTGGTGATAGTCGAGATGGTCCTGGGTCAGGTTCAGGAACCCGGCGGCTGTCAGGGTCACGCCGTCCAGCCGGCGCTGATCAACGCCGTGCGACGAGGCCTCCAGCGCCAAGTGGGTCACGCCCTTGGCGGCCAGGATCGACATCAGTTCGGCGACGTCGGCGGCGTCCGGCGTGGTCAGGCCCGGCGGCGTGATCTGCTCGTCCAATCCAGGTCCCGTGGCGCGCACGCCCAGGGTGCCCATGCTGGCGGCGGTCTTGCCCGTATAGTTGAAAATCTGCCGGCAGAAGGCGGCGACCGAGGTCTTGCCGTTGGTCCCCGTGACCGCGACCACAACCGGCGGCTGGGCCTGCCAGAACGCCTTGGCCGCCAGGGCGTAGGCCCGGCGCGGGTCCGGGGTGACAATGACCGGAACGCCGAGGTCCGGCAGGTCCACGGCCGAGATCACCGCCACGGCGCCGCCCGCGACCGCCTTGGTCGCGAACTCACGCCCGTCGACCTTGGACCCCGGCAAGGCGGCGAACAGGAAGCCCGGCTTCACCTTGCGGCTGTCGGCGGTGACGCCCTCGATCACCGGATCGGCGTCAAGGCTGCGCTGGACCAGCGCGGAAAGAGGCGCCGCCATCAGTGACCGTCCGCCAGGGGTTGAGCCACGCCGTCTTCACCCACGACCTTGATGATCTCGTTCTGGCGCTGGACGCCCAGGAACGGGGCGATGCGGTCGATCACCCGGCCGGCGGCCGGCGCGGCGACCCAGCCGCCGGTCGAATAGCCGTAGGTCTTGGCGTTGCCATGCGGCTCGTCCATCAGGATCAGCACGAAGTAGCGCTTGTCCTCGACGGGACCGGAGGTCGGGAACACCGCGGCGAAGGACGACACCTGCTTTTGGGTCGAGTAGCCGCGAATGGTCGGATCATACTTCTCGCCGGTGCCGGTCTTGCCGCCGACGCTGAGGCCGGGCGCATTGGCCGACTTGCCGCTGCCGCCGATGACATTGGCGCGCATGATCTGCAGCATCTGCATCGAGGTCTGTTCGGAGACCGCCCGCACGCCTTGGGGCCGCTGGTTCGGCTCCAGCTTGCGGATGGTGAGCGGCACCAGATTGCCGCCGTTGAGCAGCGCGCCCATGGCGCTGGAGAGCGCCAGCGGGCTGACGTTCATGCCGTGACCGAAGGAGGTCGAGGCCACCGCGTCCATGTCCCACTTGCGCGGCGTCAGCGGGCGAGCCGACTCCATCAGCTCGACCTTGGCCGGCTTGGTAAGGCCAAGCGCGGTGAAATAGTGGCTCAGGCGATCGGCGCCGATGCTCTCGGCGAGCTTGGCGGTGCCGATATTGGAGGAGTGCTGGAACACCTCGACCAGGGTCAGGATCTTCCGGGCCGCGTGGTAGTCCTTGATGGTCCGATAGCCCAGTTGATAGGGCTCGCGGGCGTCGAAGGTCGAGGACGGATTAGCGACCCCGGTGTCCAGGCCGATGGCCACGGTGAAGGCCTTGAAGGTAGAGCCCATCTCATAGATCGCCGCGGCGGCGCGGTTCAGTTTGGCGTCGTCGCTCGCCACCGAGACCCGGTTCGGATCGAAGGTGGGATAGCTGGCCATGCCGAGAATTTCGCCGGTGTGGACGTCGGTGACGATGCCCACGGCGCCGCGCGGCTGGAACTCGGCGGCGGCCTTGTAGAGCTCGTCCTCCAGCGCCGCCTGGACGCGCAGGTCGATGGACAGCGCCACCGCCCCGTTCGAGGCCGCGCCCGCCCGCAGGCTGTCGTTCAGCGCCCGCTCGGCGCCGGCGATCCCGACTCCGCCGGTGTCGGCGAAACCGATCAGGTGCGCGGCGGTGTGGCCCAGCGGATAGACCCGGCGCTCTTCACCCTCGAAGCTGACGCCCGGCAGGCCCAGCGCATTGACCCGCGCGCGCTCTTCCGGCGTCAGGCCGCTGGCGACGAAGCCGCGGCGCTCGCCCTTCAGCGCCTTTTCCAGGCGCGCGCGAGAGACGTTCGGCAGGGCCGATCGCAGCGCCCGGCGGGTTTCGTTGGCGTCCCAGATCTCGCGCGGATCGACATAGAGGCCGTAGTGCAACAGGTCGGCGGCCAGCATCGCGCCGTTGCGGTCGGTCAGGTCGGCCCGCGCCGCGCCGACCGGCCCCACCAGGCCGTTGCCGTGCCCGACATCGGAGAACAGCGCTGCGCGCGTGGCGCCGACCGCCAGCATCGCGAAGCTGGCCGAGAACAGCGCCAGCACGAAGAAGATGCGGATACGAGTGTCGTCCTCGGCCTTGCCGGCGGCCTTGGCGCGCTCGAAGGCGTGCTCCAGCCCCCAGACCTTGGCCTTCAGCCAGCGCCAGCCCGGCGCTTCGAACGAGGGGTGCGCCATAGTCACGGCTTTTGCTTCCCGAGGGCGATTTCCGACAGCTTGTCGACGGTCGTCTCGTGCTTGGCTTGCAACGGCGCCATGCCGAGATGGGTGGTGGATAGGGTTTCGATGCGAGCCGGCTGCTCCAGGTGGGCGACCTCGGCCTGCAGCAGGCGGATGCGCGCCTTCTCGCCGTCGATCAGCTTCTCGACCGAGGCGATCTCGGCGCGCTCCTTACCGGCGATGGTCTTGGCCAGGTAGACCGACAGGATGATGGCCAGCAGAACGGCCAGGGCGACCACGTCGATCAGCCGGAAACCGCGAACCTTGCGATCGAGAATGCTCATGTCGCATCGCTCCACACCGGGGCGGCCGTACGCACGCCCACGCGAAGTTTGGCTGACCGCGCGCGCGGATTGGCCGAGGTCTCAGCCTCCCCCGCCGTGCGCGCGCCGTTGAACAGCAGGTCGAAACTCGGCGCCGCCAGGGCTTCCACCGGCGGCAGGTGACGCGACCCGCCCGGGGTCTTGCCGGCCCGGGCGGTGAAGAAGGCTTTGACGATCCGGTCTTCCAGCGAATGGAAGGTCACCACGGCCAGGCGGCCGCCGACCTTCAGCACGCGCTCGGCGGCTTCGAGGCCAGCCTCCAGCTCGCTGAGCTCTTCGTTGACCGCGATGCGCAGCGCCTGGAACGAGCGGGTCGCCGGATGCACCTTGGCGCCGCGTCGGCCGCCCAGCGCGCGCTCGATGACCTCGGCCAGATCCAGGGTGCGGGTGAAGGGCTGCTCAATACGCCGGCGCATGATGAAGGCGGCGATCCGGCGCGACTGGCGCTCTTCGCCATAGAGCCAGATGATCCGCGCCAGCTCGGCCGGCTCGGCGGTGTTGACGATGTCGGCGGCGGTCGGTCCGCTCGCACCCATCCGCATGTCCAGCGGACCATCGCGCATGAACGAGAAGCCGCGCTCGGCCTGGTCGAGCTGCATGGACGACACGCCGAGATCCAGCGCCACCCCGTCGACCGAGCGCTCGCCCAGCTCGGCGGCCATTTCGGAGAACCGCGCGTCGACCAGGCGGAAGTTGTCGCCCAGGCCCTCGGCGAACTGCCGGGCGCTCGGATCGCGGTCGAAGGCCACCACGTTTGCGCCGGTCGCCAGGAAGCCGCGCGAATAACCGCCGGCCCCGAAGGTGCCGTCGACGATGATCTTGCCCGGCGCAGGCTCGAGCGCGGCGATCACCTCGTCCAGCAGCACCGATGTGTGGGGCGCGCTCATTGACCGACCGCCAGCTTCGCGGCCCGCTGCTGGGCGCGCAGTTGGGCCAGCCCGTCACGGGCGAGTTCACGTTGGGCGGCGCGGTGGGCCTGGAACGCCTCGCGCTCCCAGATCTGGAAGCGGTCGCCGAGGCCGACCAGCACGACCCAGTCGGTCAGGCCGAACTGGTCGCAGAGTTGTTCTGGCAAGGTGATGCGGCCAGCGGTGTCGAAGCTCATCTTCGCCTGCCCGCCCAGCACCGAAAGCTCGATGGCCGAACGCGTCGGATCACCGAAGGGCATTTCCTCGATCAGCGAAAGGTAACGGTCGAACAAGGCCTTGCCGCCACCTTCGACGCAATCGGCTTCGATGGACGGGAAGCAGACGATGCCGTCGAACGGCCCCGACACGAGCGCGCGGAATTCCTGCGGCACAACGATGCGCCGCTTGGCGTCCACTTGTTTCTCGAAGGTCGAGAGAAACATCCCCGCCGTCGCCCCAGTTCGCGGCCCCACGTGGACCGCCCGTTCAGCCCCGCTTCCGGTCCCCGGCGCCCCCGAAAACGGCGACGCCAAGATCCTTAACGGATGCTGATTGGGTTAACATGGGATCAATTGGGAGACAATGACTCCAAGAGCTCAATTCTCGTAAAAACAAAGGTGTCATGGCCCCGCTCGAAGGCCGAACATTAACGATCCACAGAACATACAGCGAACTCGTTAAGTATAGCGACCCACCCGTCGCCGGGGTGTGGATAAGCTGTGGGGATCGATGGACCAGACGGCCTATAAGCCGGGTTCTGTCTCGTCTGCGAACAGACGCGGCGATCATTCCTCTGGACCGCCCATTGCTGGACGGTTCTCGCGACCTACCCGGACGTCTCGGGCCTACGACAGCCCTACCCGCACAAGGCGGGCGCAACGTCCCTATTCGGTCTTGCTCCTGGCGGGGCTTGCCGTGCCGTCCCTGTCACCAGGTCCGCGGTGGGCTCTTACCCCACCCTTTCACCCTTACCTCGGCCGCAGCCGAGGCGGTCTGCTCTCTGTGGCGCTATCCCTGGGGTCGCCCCCGGCGGGCGTTACCCGCCGCCATGTCGTCGTGGAGCCCGGACTTTCCTCGACCGCCCGAAGGCAGCCGCGATCGCCCAGCCGTCTGGTCCGCGCGTTCAGTGAGGCCCAAGCCGCCCCAGGTCAAGCGGCGCGAGCAACCAGCTCCATCCCAATTCGTCCCAATGGGCGCAGCGTCATGCGCGGCTTCATCGCCACGACCTGTCCCGGCGCCAGTTTCAGGCGATATCGCCGCGCCACCTCGGTCAGCACGATCGCCACCTCGGTGAGCGCCAGCGAGGCCCCGATGCAGCCCCGCGGCCCCGCCCCGAACGGCAGATAGGAAAAGCGCGCCGGCCGCTCGCCTGCGAACCGGCCGGGATCAAACCGCTCGGGATCTTTCCACAGGCTGCGGTGGCGATGGATCACCCACGGCGCGACGCAGACATAAGCGCCCTTCGGTATCTGCACGCCGCAGATCACGTCGTCCGCCGCCGCCCGCCGCAGCGGGATGCGCGGAACCGGCGGAAAGATCCGCATCGCCTCCTCCACCACCTGGCGCGCATAGGCCGGCGGCGCGCCGGGCGACGCATCGAGCTCGGCGTGTAGCCGCGCCTCCGCCTCGGGGTTCTGCGACAGCAGGTACCAGGTCCAGGCCAGCACCACGGCCGTGGTCTCATGCCCAGCCACGAAGATCGTCACCAACTGGTCGCGCACCTGCCGGTCACTCAGGCCAAGCCCGGTCTCGGGATCGCGCGCGGCGATCAGGCGGTCGAGCAGATCACCTCCGGCCGGCGCCGCGCGACGCGAACCGATCAACTCGGCGATCCAGCTGTCGAAGACCGCGAACCCAGCCGCGATGCGCCGCTCCCGCGCCCGCCAGCGCAGGCCCCGAACGCCCGGAACCACGTCGATAAGGCCAAAGTCCGCCAAGATCACATCCATGGCCCGCAGGGTCTGATCCATCCGTGGCCCCAGGTCGTCTCCCGCACCGGAGAACATCGCCCGTGCGATGATTTTCAGGCTGAGCTCGGCCATGGCCTGGGCGACGTCGATCGTCTCTCCCGGCCGCCAGCCGTCGACGAAAGCGCGCGCGGTCGCCGCCATCATCGGGACGTGGGCCTCGACGCTGCGCGGATCGAAGGCAGGCGCCATCAACCGCCGATGCGCCTTCCAGGTCTCTCCCCCGCTGGTCAGGATGCCGTCGCCGAACGCCGCGGCGAAGATCCGGTTCTGAAACTCCGACTTCGGGTAGTTGGCGACCTCGTCCAGCAGCACTCGTTTCACGCCCTCCGGATCACTGACCAGGAAGCTGCGCCCGAGGATCGCGCTCGACTGGTCAAAGACCGGGACCTCGAAGGCCTGCGCTGGGATCACCGCCAAGGTGTTGCCTCTGGCCACCTTTATGGCGCGCCAGAGCGGCAGCGACCTGGCCGGCGGAACCGGGACCGGAGGAAGGGAAGCCTGCACGCTGAACCTCCTTATTTAACGTTGTTAAATTGAAAGCTAGCGAGCTCACTCGCACTTTACAACGTTAAATAAACCCGGCTCTTTCCACACATGCCCCGCAAGCTCGGCCCCCAACTCACCCGCGAAGACATCGTCCAGGCCGCCGCGCGCCTGCTGGACCGCAACGGCTATGATCGCCTGACCATGCGCAGCGTCGCCGCCGAACTCGGCGTCCAGGCTCCCGCCCTCTACTGGCACGTGAAGAACAAGGAGGACCTCGGCCTCCTGCTGTTCGACCACCTGATCGACAACCTCGACTATGGCGCCCCGAGCGGCGACTGGCGCGGCGACCTCCGCCGTATGGCCCACGCCTTGCGCCGCCGCCTGGTCGAGACCCGCGACATCACGCGGCTGTTCCCGGAGGACTACAGCTCAGGACCACGGGCGATCCGCCCCCTGGAGCTGGGCCTCGGCGTCATGCGCCGGGCGGGAGTGCCGGCTGACGAGGCCCTGCACGCCTATGGCGTGGCGCTATCTTTCATCGTCGGCTGGGCGCGCTTTGAGGTCACCCGCCGCGCCAACCCGGCCGGCGCCGCCGCCCCGCCCGCCGATCTCTTCCCCAACATCGCCTGGGCGCTCGCCGGCCAGCAAAAGCCGGAGAACGGCTTCGACTACGGCCTCGACCTGCTGGTCGCCGGCCTGGAACGCCGGCTGCGCTGATGGAACCGCGCCTCCCGACCGCTCCGGCCGGGAGGCGCCAGGCCCTTAGAATTCGGCCGAACCGCCGTCGCAGGGGACGACCGTGCCGGTGGTGTAGGCGCTGGCGCGGCTGGCCAGGAAGATCGCCACCCCGGCGATGTCCTCCGGCGTGCCGATCCGGCCGCGCGGATTGGCCTTGGCGATGGCGTCGCCGGCCTGCGCCAGGGTCGCGGCCATCATGTGGCTCTGGAAGGGGCCGGGCGCGATGGCGTTGACCAGGATGTGCTCGGGCGCCAGCCGCTTGGCCAGGTGGCGGGTCAGCATGATGCAGCCGGCCTTCGAGGTCGAATAGGCGTAGGTCTCCAGGGACGGCGGCTCGATGCCGTTGACCGAGGCGATGTTGATCACCCGCGAGGGCTCTTCATGCGTGGCGGCGGCGCGCAGTTGCGGCAACAGCTTCTGGGTCAGGAAGAAGATCGACTTCACGTTCAGGTCGACGGTCTTGTCCCAGCCGTCTTCCGGATACTCGTCGATCGGCGCGCCCCAGGTGGCGCCGGCGTTGTTGACCAGGATGTCCAGCTTGCTCTCGCGCTCGGCCAGCGCGCCCGCCAGACCGACGATCCCGGCCATGTTCGACAGGTCGAACGGCAGCGAGATGCAGGTCCCGTACTGCGACAGCTCCTCGGCGACCCGGTCGCAGACATCGGCCTTGCGCGAGGAGACATAGACCTTGGCGCCGTTCTCGACATAGCCGCGGGCGATCATCTCGCCGATGCCGCGGCTGCCGCCGGTGACCAGGGCGACCTTGCCTTCAACGCTGAACAAATTGCGCATCAAAACGATCCTTAGTTTTCGAAAAGTGGGTATGAATTAGAACGCAAAACCTCTGACCGGCAGTGCTGACGGCGGAGGCAAGCGACGTCAAGCCGCGCCGCCGGCGGCGGGGATCAGCAGGCCCATGGCGATATCGGCCTCCAGCCGGCCGTCGGGCGTCCGCACCCGCCCCTCGAACCGCCCGTCGACCACGAAGCCCAGCGCCTGATAGAGCCGGATGGCGCCGCCATTGCCCTCGCGCGCCATCAGCTCGATGCGGGTCACCTGCGGGCTCAGCTGCGCGGCGGCGGCGAACAGCGCCTGGAACAAGGCCCGCCCCACGCCCTGGCCCTGCCAGGCCGGATCGACCGCGACCGTCAGGTCAGACAGCACATGGGCGAACTGGTCGGGCCCGATGCGCGAAGCGTGGATCTCGCCGCACAGCGCCTCGCCGCGCCAGGCGCCCAGGCTCACGCCGCCAGCCAAGGCCTTGGCCAGGAAGCCCTCGACATAGGCCAGGTCCATCTCATCAGGCCTGCGGGCCAAGCCCCCGGAACCCGCCGCCGCCGCGCGATAGAGCGCCAGCACCGCGCCGGCCTGCGAGGCCTCGATCGGCCGGATCTCGAACGCGCTCACCTCAGGCCGCCGCGCGCAGCAGCGCGATCAGCCGCGCCCGGGTCATGCCGTCGGCCACGCCATCGACCTTCTCCTGGCGCCAGTGGCGCTGGAAGGCGCGGACCACCGCCGTGGTGCGGGCGTCGTACTTGCCCGACGGCGCGCAGTCATAGCCCAGTCGCGTGAAGCCGGCCTGCAGCGCGAACACGCCAGCCCCCTCCTCGCCCTCGGATAGCGGGAGGCCCGGCGCGGCGTCCGGCTCGGCCCACAGGCCGTGGCCGGCCTGCGCCAACTGCTTCCAGGGGAACAGTTCGCCGGGATCGTCCTTGCGGTCGGGCGCGACGTCGGAATGGCCGACGATCCGGCTGTCCTCGATGCTCCAGCGCGTGCGGATGTCAGCGATCAGCTCGATCACCGCGGCGATCTGCGCGGCCGGAAAAGCGCGATAGCCGAACTCATGGCCCGGATTGACGATCTCGATCCCGATCGAGCGGCCGTTGATATCGGTCTGTCCCTTCCAGGACGACAGCCCCGCATGCCAGGCGCGGCGCTCCTCGGCCACCAGCGCGAACACCCGCCCGTCCTCCTCGACCAGATAGTGCGACGAGACCTTGGCCGCCTCGTCGCACAGCCGGGCCAGCGCCTCGGGCCCGGTCCGCATGCCGGTATAGTGCAGCACCAGCATGTCCGGCGGCGTGGTGCGTTCGTTGAAGTTCGGCGAGGCCGCCTCGATGACGTTCACTTGGGGCTCCGAGTGGTCGCGCCGCGCAGGGCGTAGATGAGCAGCATGATCTGGTTGGGCCGCATGGCGATGATCAGCACCCCGGCCAGCGCCACGGCGGCCCCGAAAGCCATCCGCGCGTCGAACGGATCATGCGTGATCGCCACGCCAAGGCCGATGGTGGCCAGCGGCGTCATCAGGGTCAACGGCGAGATCAGGTTCGCCTCATACCGCTGGATCAGCCAGTAATAGGCCGTGTGGCCGAAGACCGAGACGATCAGGGCCGAGAACGTCACCGCCAGCCAGAACTTCCACCCGATGGCGATGCCGGCCTGCAGCGCGCCCGGCTCGAACGCCGCCGACAGCGCCGTCAGCACCACCGCCGAGGCCAGCCCGACCCAGGCCTGGAACTGCAGCGGCTTCACCCCGTCCATCTGCTTCATCAGCACCGCCCCCAGCGAGCCCGTGCCCACCGACGCCAGCACAAGCAGCAGGCCGGCCGAGATGCTCACCCCGTGCGGGTCCCACATCACCGCCAAGGCGCCCGTCAGCGTCAGGCCGATGCCCAGCAGTCGCCGGCGGCTCAGCCGCTCGCCCAGGATCAGGAAGGATAGGAATGTGGTGGTCGGCACCATCAGCTGGCTGACGATGGCCGCCGACGACGGGCTGACCGTCCGCAGCGCCATGAACATGAAGGCGAACGAGCCCGCGCCCATGCACACCGCGATCAGCAGCAGACGCCAGAGCGGTCGCGGCGGGTTCCTCAGCCAGGGGAATACGGCCAGCGCCACGATGCCGAACCGCACGGCGGCGTAGAACAGCGGCGGCGCATGCAGATAGGCCACCACGTACTTGGATACGATGTTGTTCGTCGCCCAGAGCAGGCAGACCAGGACCAGGAGGGCGAAGTCGCGAAACGCCATGGCTCGGGTTAGGCGCGGTCGCGCCGACTTTGGCAAGCCCGAGGCTTGTCTGACGCGCGGGAAATCTAGAAGTGTGCCGCCAATTCACCGGAGACCGCCCCATGACCGCCACGCCCTTCCTCGGCCCCGACGTCCGCGACCTTGGCTCGGCCTGGATCGATCCGTCCGCGCGCATCTTTGGCGAGGTCGAGATCGCCGCCGAGGCCTCGATCTGGTGCAATGTCGTGGTCCGCGCCGAGAGCCAGCGCGTGGTCATCGGCCCGCGCACCAACATCCAGGACTTCGTGATGGTCCATGTCGGATCGGGCACGCCGACCATTGTCGGGGCCAATTGCTCGATCACCCACCATGTCACGCTGCACGGCTGCGATATCGGCGACAACTGCCTGATCGGCATCGGCGCCACCATCATGGACGGCTGCGTGGTCGGCGCCGGCTCCATCGTCGCCGGGGGCGCGTTCCTGAAGGAAGGAACCGTCATCCCGCCGAACTCCATCGTCATGGGCTCGCCCGGCGCGGTCACCAAGACCCGCGACAACTCGGTCGCCAACGCGATGAACGCCTTCCTCTATTGGCGCAACGCCCAGGCCTACACTCAGGGCGACTACCGGCTGTGGTCAAAGGACAGCTTCCGCGCCGAGATGGCCGCCGAACACGCCCGGCTCACGGCCGCCGCCTAGAGCCACATTCAACACCGCTCCTCCCGGCGAAAGCCGGGATCCAGATCTCATAAGTCAGTGGCTGTCTGGATCAGTTCTGAGCCGGTAGAGCCCACGTCTGCGCCACCCCATCTGGATCCCGGCTTTCGCCGGGAGGAGCGGGTTGGCGACAAGGCGTCGCCGCCGATGTCCACGGGAGGTCAGCGTGTCTGACCGAGAAACCACGCCGTTGACGTGATGAAACGTTCGGCATGCGCGGGAGATTTGAACGGGCCGACCATGCTGCCTGAATGACGGTCCGTGAACGTGGTCCCTTCGACCCATTCGCTTTCGACGAGATAGGTTTTGCGGTTGGAGAACTCGCGGATCTCGACCGCGCGTTCGCCATCCTCGCTGTAGAGCGTGCAGGCTGTCCGGTAGCTGCTTCCATCCAGCGCTGATTTCGCTGCTCGTCGGAACAGCCGATCCAACCATTCCATGCCCTGCCCCCAGGCCGACGTAGCTCTACAACCCAGAAATATCGAGTTTAGCTAGTCGTTCTCGACGCGCAGCATAACGCTCCCCTACAGCGGCGGTGTTCAAAAACGCCTTGAGGATGTGCTCAGCCGTGAAGTCGTCGGTGGCGTCTGCGCCTAACACCAGCATGTTGGCGTCACCGTGTTCGCGGGCGCCGACGGTCTCTTCTGCGGCATGAAGAAGTGTCGCCCGTATGAAGGGAAAGCGGTTGGCCGTTATCGCCATCATCTGCCCGCTACCGCATATCCCGATGGCGAAGTCAGACCGGCCGGCCTTGATTTCCGCGACCAGCTGAAGCGCGTAGTCCATCGCATCGACCCGCTCCGCGTCGCTGTCCGTCCCGCAGTCTTTCACCAGGTAGCCATTGGCGAGCAGCCAGGCTTTCAATCGCGCCTTCAAGGCGACTCCGCGGTGGTCGGCCGCGATTGAGATGGGCCTATCGGTCAGCTTCTGGGTCATGCCGCAACCTAGCGTGCCTCTGGAGTCAGGTGCAATTCGCCGTCGTGACCTGCGTCCGCCACCAGCGCATCGCCGACGTCGGCTCCCTAGTGATGGACGAGCCACAAAGGGTGACTTTCCAACATTGCCCTGCGCCTGGAAGTCGGACGCTCAGCGACGCTCTTGGCCAGCAGCGTACCGGTTCATGTCGGCGACAGCGGCTGCGAAGGCGTTTCGGATTTCCGTTTGGGAAAAGCCCTGATCCCAAAACGCGGCCATGACCGTGTTGACGATGTCCTTCAACGCTCCTGCGCTCGACGGCGCACTCATGTCAGTGAGTTGCCGGCACCGGGCAGCTAAGTCTGCGGCCGTGTCGTAGGCGCCAAAAAGGGTCCGTTCCTCATCGGTCAGGTCGTCAGTAGCCTCCGTCGACATCGGTGTTCCCATCGCTGAACTGCGCCGACGCTAGCAGGCGCCATGCGCGCCCGAAAGCAGCCCCGCCCAATGTCCGATATGGACGTGGTTAGCCGGCGACGGATCGATCATCTGACGACAATGCCCGCTCGATGCGACCAGGCGCAATGTCCACGCAGGTCGGGAGCCGCCCTAAACTGACCGCCCGGAAGCGGACGATCAGACCTCGATACACCGCAGAAGTCCTGAGCCCCTACAAAGCCGGCGCCACCCTCGGCGCGCGGTGCAGCGAGGCGCACCAGAGCACCCCGGCCACCAGGCAGGCGATCGCCAGGACCTCCAGGCCGGTGGGCCAGCGCTGCGACCAGAGGAAGCCGTAGAGCAAGGCGAACAGCGTCTCGAACACGATCAGCTGGCCGCTGAGCGTCAGGGGCAGCAGGCGGCTGGCCTGGTTCCACAGGCCGTTGCCGACCATGGAGGCCAAGATCGCCACCCCGGTCGCGGCGCCCCAGAACCTGACCCACTCCGCCGGCCCGTGCCCGGCCCCGCCCCAGAACGCCGGGATCGCCAGCAGCAGCGCCAATGCGCCGGTCACCACGCCAGTCAGCAACGACCAATCGTAGGCGGAGATATCCGGCCGCCGGGCCAGCCAGCGGGCGTTGTCCACCGAATAGGCCGACCACGCGGCCAGCGCCCCGACCGCGCAGACCAGCCCCAGCAGCCGCAAGGCCGGATCGCCGTTACCGGTGTCGAGCCGGAAGGCCTCGAAGGCCACCAGCCCCACCCCGGCCAGGCACAGCGCCATCGACGGAACCAGGGCGCGAAAGCTCACCGCCCCCGCCTCGCGCGCGCCGACCACGGTCAGCGCCACCGGCAACAGCCCGACGATCAGCGAGGCCGAGGCCCCGCCCGCCCACTGCACGGCGCTGGCCAGCAGCACGTAATAGAGGATGTTGCCAAGCAGGCTCAGCCGGACGAGGCCGATCCATTCGGCCCGCCCCAGCCGCGCGGCCAGCGGGCGCCAACGCGGGGTGAGCAGCAGCACCGCCACCGCGCCATAGGCGAGATAGCGCGCGGCCGAGAGTTGGAATGGGCCGAAGTCGCCCAGCACCTGGGGCGCCAGGAACACCAGGCCCCAGGCCGCACCCGCTGCGACCCCGTTTGCGATTCCGCGCACCACCTGCCTGTTCCTCTTCATCTCACCTGCCTGCAGAGATCAGGGTGGCGAGGTGCGAGGTGCGCGTCTTGGCCGAGGCTACCTAAGCTTGGACCCAGGCTATCGCCGGAAACGCTTGCGGTATGCGGCGGGGGTGAGGCCGGTGGCCCGGCGCATCGCCCGGGTCAGCGCGCCCTGGTCGGAATAGCCGGCCTGGAACGCCAGTTCGGCGATCGAGGCGGTGGAGGTGGCCAGGCCGTCCTGCACGGCGCAAAGCCGCAGCTCGGTCAGCACCTGCCCCGGCGTCTGGCCGAGTTCGGCGCGGAACAGCGCGTGCAGCCGGCTGGCGCTCACCCCCGCCGCCTGGGCCATGGCGGCGACCGACCAATCGCGACCAGGATCAGCCTCGATCCGCCGCTTCAGCATCTCCAGCCGCGAGGGCGCCTGGGGCGTGTCCAGCAAGGCCTCGAGCAGCAACGGCGTGCAGCGCCACGCGGTCGAGGCGGACATCGGCTGGCAGCGGCCCGACAGGTCGACAAACTCGATCAGCCGCCGCGCCGCCGGCGATATGGGCAGGAACACCTGGCGGCTCATGCGCTCGACCGCCGCCTCGCCGACGTCGGCCATCGCGCAGTCGACGACCAGCAGGCGATTGGCGCCGTCGCCCGACTGCACGTGATCGGCGCCCGGCGCAACGAAGGCGGCGCGCGCGGCGTCCAACCGGCCGCCGCGCCCGCCCACCTCGATCTCCAGCTGGCCGATCACCGGCAGCACTAGCTGCACATGGTCGTGCCGGTGCATCGCGCCGTCCGCGCCATAGCTGCGAAAGCTGAGAGGGTGAGCTGCGTTCACACCCCACCCAATATCCCTCTAGGCGATCAAACTCTAGGCGCTCGCCTCGGCGGCCTGGCCCATTTCGGCCATCGCCGCCTGGTCCATGTACATCAGTTCCCAGACGTGGCCGTCGAGGTCCTGGAAGCTGCAGCCGTACATCGGCCCCATGTCGAGGATCGGCTTCCAGGGCTTGCCGCCCGCCGCCAGCGCCTTGGCCAGGGTCCCGTCCACCTGGGCGCGGCTGTCGGCCGACAGGCAGGTCAGGACCTCGGTGGCCTTGGTGGCGTCGCTGATCTCGCCGGTGATGAAGTCCTTGAAGCGATCATGCTCCAGCAGCATGGCGAAGATGTTCTCTTCGATGACCATGCAGGCGGTGTTCTCGTTCGAGAACTGCGGATTGAAGTCGAAGCCCAGGGCGCCGAAGAAGCGCCGCGACGCCTCGACGTTCTTCACGGGCAGGTTGACGAAGATCATTCGCATGGGGGGTCTCCTCCGGGGGGTTTTACGAACCCTAGGACGAACCAACCAGCCGCGTCCCGACACCCCCATGCAAATTTTTTGACGTCAAACCGGCGGCGGATTGACCGCCTTGAAGCCGCCCTCGCGCCAGTAGGGATAGTGAGGATAGCTCGGCGTCACCACGCTGGCGGCGTCCAGGCGCGCGATCTGGTCAGGGCTCAGCGCCCAGCCGACCGCGCCCAGATTGTCGCGCAGCTGCGCCTCATTGCGCGCGCCGATGATGACGCTGGAGACCGTCGGCCGACGCAACAGCCAGTTGATGGCGATCTGCGGCAGGGTCTTGCCGGTCTCGGCGGCGATGACGTCGAGCGCCTCGACCACACGGTAGAGCCGTTCGTCGTCGACCGGCGGGCCGAAGTCGGCGGTCTCGTGCAGGCGGCTGCTCTCGGGCAGCGGCTGGCCGCGGCGGATCTTGCCGGTCAACCGGCCCCAGCCCAGCGGGCTCCAGACCATCGCGCCAACGCCCTGGTCGAGGCCGAGCGGCATCAGGTCCCACTCGTAGTCGCGGCCGACCAGCGAGTAATAGGCCTGGTTGGCGACATAGCGCGGCCAGCCGTGACGGTCGGCGGCGGCCAGCGACTTCATCAATTGCCAGCCCGAGAAGTTCGAGGCGCCGACATAGAGCACCTTGCCCGCGCTCACGAGGTCGCCGAGCGCCGATAGCGTCTCCTCGACCGGCGTCGCGGCGTCGAAGGCGTGGAGTTGCAGGAGGTCGATCCGGTCGGTGCGCAGGCGCTTCAGCGCCGCCTCGACGCCGCGGACCAGCCGCAGCCGCGAGGTCCCGGCGTCCAGCGGGCCATCGCCCATCGGCAGGCCAAGCTTGGTCGAGATCAGCGCCTGGTCGCGCAGCCCCTGCAGCGCCTCGCCCAGCACCTCCTCCGAGGCGCCGTTCGAATAGACGTCGGCGGTGTCGAACAGGTTCACACCCGCCTCCAGGCAGATCTCGATCAGCCTGCGCGCCTGGGCGGCGTCGGTGTCGCCCCAGGCGCTGAACAGCGGTCCCTGCCCGCCAAAGGTGCCGGCGCCGAAGCTCAAGGCCGGGACCTTGAGGCGCGACTTGCCGAGGGTTCTATATTCCATGGTGGCTCTCCTTGCCGCTGAGGCATGGAGATGGCGGCGGCCCGGCCTGGGAATTAGAGGCGCAGGCAGACAATCACTTGTGACTGAACGGCACAGACTGCCGGAGCCAGGCTGGATGACCCATAAAAAACGGCGCTCCAGCAAGCCGGAGCGCCGCTTCGGTCCCGGCTTTCGCCGGGATGAGCGTAGTGTTTAGGCCACCTTGCCGAGGCTGAGGCCTTCGTAGCGGGCCAGGTGGTGATCGGTGGAGCCGAAGGCGCTCTCGATCATCGTGGAGCGCTTGAAGTAGTGGCCGATGGCCATTTCGTCGGTCATGCCCATGCCGCCGTGCAGCTGGATGGCGTTCTGGCCGATGAACTTGGCCGCCTTGCCGATCTGGACCTTGGCCGCCGAGGCGCCCTTGGCCCGTTCGGCGTCGCTGTCGTTCAGCTTGATGTCGGCCATATAGGTCATCGAGATCGACTGCTCGAGCTGGATGAACATGTCCACCATCCGGTGCTGCAGCACCTGGAACTGGCTGATGGGCTGGCCGAACTGCTTGCGCTGCTTGGTGTATTCCAGCGTGCCTTCATGCAGGCGGCGGAACACGCCGCAGGCTTCGGCGCAGGTGGCGACGATGGCTTCGTCGATCACCTTTTCGACCAGCGGCAGGGCCGCGCCCTCCGCGCCGATCAGGGCGTCGGCGCCCAGGGCGACGTTCTCGAAGGTCACTTCCGAAGCGCGGAAGCCGTCGACCGTCGGATAGTCGCGGGTGGTCACGCCCTTGGCGCTCTTCGGCACGATGAACACCGAGACGCCCCCGGCGTCGCGCTGAGCGCCGCCGGTGCGGGCGGTGACGATCAGGTGCGTGGCGTAGGGCGCGCCGATGACGACCGCCTTCTGGCCGTTCAGCACATAGCCCGCGCCGTCCTTCTTGGCCGTGGTCTTCAGGTCCTGCCAGGTGTAGCGGGCCTGCGGTTCGGCGTAGGCGAAGGCGATGATCGTCTCGCCGCCGATGATGCTGGCGATCATGTCGGCCGCGCCGGCGTAGCCGGAGTGCTTCAGGAAGCCGCCGCCGATCACCACGGTGCCGAGATAGGGCTCGACCACCAGGGATTTGCCCAGCTCTTCCATGATGACCATGTTGTCGGTCGAGCCGCCGCCGAGGCCGCCAAGCTCTTCGGAGAACGGCGCGCCGAGGATGCCGAGCTCTTCGGCGAAGGCCTTCCAGACCGCCGGGCGCCAGCCCGGTTCGGCCTTCAGCGCGTCACGGCGCTGTTCGAAGCTGTAGTGGTCGGCCAGATAGCTCGCGACCGTATCGCGCAGCATCGACTGTTCTTCGGTGAAGCTGAAATCCATCTGGTTTCCCCGTGCAACACCCCACCCCGGCTCATCGTCCGGGGCGGGCTTAGGCTTGTTGTGAAACTTAAAACGATCGGCGCTTAGAGGCCCAGCACCATCTTGGCGATGATGTTGCGCTGGATCTCGTTCGACCCGCCGTAGATCGAGGTCTTGCGGCCGTTGAAGTAGTCGCCGGCCAGGCCGTCGGCGTAGCTGGGGCCGATGTTGGCGTTGTGGCCGAGGTCGCGCAGGTAGGGCGCGCCGTAGTGGCCGACGGCCTCCAGGGCGAGCTCGTGCAGGCGCTGCTGGATCTCGGTGCCCTTGATCTTGAGGATCGAGCTTTCCGTGCCCGGACCCTTGCCGCTGCTTTCGCCGGCCAGGGTGCGCAGTTCGGTATATTCCAGCGCCGTCAAGTCGATCTCGAGTTCGGCGACCTTGCGCTTGAAGAACGGGTCGGCCAGCAGCGGGCCGCCGGCGTCCGAACGCTCGGTGGTGGCGATCTCGCGAACCCGCTCCAGGCCACGCTTCGAACGCGCGACGCCGGCGATGCCCGAACGCTCATGGGCCAGCAGCGCCTTGGCGCAGGTCCAGCCTTGGTTCTCGTGGAAGACGCGGTTCTCGACCGGCACCTTCACATTGTCGAGGAAGACGTCATTGACCTCATGGCCGCCTTCCAGGGTCGTGATGCGGCGCACCTCGATACCCGGCGACTTCATGTCGATCAGCAGGAAGGAGATCCCAGCCTGCGGCTTCGAATTCGGGTCGGTGCGGACCAGGAAGAAGCCCCAGTCGGCGTGCTGGCCCAGGGTCGTCCACGTCTTTTGGCCGTTGACGATGTAGTACTCTTTGCCGTCGTCGCCGGTGACACGCTCGGCCTTGCACTTCAGCGAGGCGAGGTCGGAGCCGGCGCCCGGCTCGGAATAGCCCTGGCACCACCACACCTGGCCGTCACGGATGCCCGGCAGGAACTTCTCTTTCTGCTCCTGGGTGCCGAAGGTGTAGATCACCGGCGCCAGCATCGCGACGCCGAACGGCAGGATGCCGATGGTGTCGGCGCGGGCCTGTTCCTCGGACCAGATGTACTTCTGGGTGGGGGTCCACTCGGTGCCGCCGAATTCCTTCGGCCACGAAGGCGTCGACCAGCCCTTTTTCGCCAGGGTGCGGTGCCAGGACAGATAGTCCTCACGACCGAGATCCTCGCCGCGATTCTGCTTTTCACGCAGCTCCTGCGGATAGTTCTGGGCGATGAAGTTGCGGGCTTCCTCGCGGAAAGCGTTGTCTTCAGGCGAAAAATCGAGGTCCATGGCGGGCTCCCTGGCGTGAGCATTTACAGCGTATTTCGTTGGCGCGGACCATAGACGCCCCGCGTGACGATGTGAAGATGACGCTTACGTAAACGGCAGCATAAGTTATCGCGGTTCACCTGATCCAGGTTCGGGAGCGCCATCGAACGTCAACATGTCTCGCCAGGGTTTTCAGGTCCACCAGCGAACCTTCGCCGTGCGCCGGCGTTCGACCCGTTGCGCCGCGCGCCCGCGGCGTGCATCGCTGAGCCCCATGCCCCGTATCATCACCTACAACGTCCATCGCTGTGTCGGCACCGACCGCCGCCTGGACGTCGGGCGGGTGGCCGAGGTGATCGCCCGGTTGCAGCCTGACATCGTCGCGCTGCAGGAGCTGGATGTCGGCCGCGCCCGGACCGGCGGGGTCGACCAGGCCCACCAGATCGCCCGACGCCTGAAGATGGCGTTCCACTTTCATCCGGCATTGCGGGTGGAAGAGGAGCTCTATGGCGACGCGATCCTCACCACCTATCCCGAACGCCTGATCCAGACCGGCCCCCTGCCCGGCCACCCGGCCATCCCCCGACTGGAGCCGCGGGGCGCGGTGTGGTTGGCGGCGGAGATCGACGGCAAGCCGGTTCAGATCATCAACACCCACCTGGGCCTGGTGCCGAAAGAACAGCAGATCCAGGCCGCTTGGCTGGCCGGGCCTTCATGGCTCGGCCACCCGATGCGCGAGGGCCCAAGCATCCTGCTGGGCGACTTCAACGCCACCGGCAGCTCGGTGGTCTACCGCACCCTGTGCGCCAAGCTGGCGGCGGCGCGGCGGCTCGCCCCCAACAAGTCGCCGACCTCGACATTTCCCTCGGCCCTGCCGGTGCTGCGCATCGACCACATCTTCGTCAGCCCGGAGATCAAGGTGCTGGACGTCTTCGCCCCCTTCGATCCCCTCACCCGCATCGCGTCCGATCACCTGCCGCTGGTGATGGACTTCAGCGTGGCATGAAGCGGCGGCGGCGCGGCTCGTTGTAGAGCAGGTCGCGGCGGCGTGTGGCCTTCCAGGAGTCGGTGACGTTGTAGGGGTCGCCAAGGTGGTAGGTCGCAATGATCTCGCCCAGCGGCGTCTGCTTCATCGGCAGGATCGGCGACAGCCGCCCCTCGCGGTTCAGGGCGTCGATGGCCGGGATCAGGCCGCCCCGCTCCTTGCGCGCCTTGGCCACCGCGTCGCCGGTGTGACCAAGGAAGTGACCGACCAGCCGGTCGCGCAGGGCTGCGATGCACAGCTCCTGCGTCTCGGTGCCGGCCTCCACGGCGATCTCGACCTCGGTGTCGAACCCGCCGGAGCGGTTGTTGATATTGGCCGAACCGATCCGGGCCAGGCTGTCGTCGATCACCGTGACCTTCGAGTGGACGATGATCTTGGTGCCGGCCGGCGTGGTCGGATACCAGGCCCGGAAGCGGCCGAAGACATCGGCCGCCCGCAGCCGCCACAGCATGTTCGAGCGCGCCCGGTCCATGGTCAGCTGGTCGAACCAACTGGGGCTCTGCCCAGTAGAGATCAGCACCACCTCGGGCCCGTCCGGTTCGCTGAGCCGCTTGGCGATGGCCTCGACGATCAGCGGCGAGGTGAAATACTGGTTCTCCAGATAGACGGTCGAGCGCGCCTCCAGCACCGAGGCGATCATCAGCTTGCGGATCTCGGTGACGCCGGGCCGGCCGTCCCACTCCGGCTCGGTCCGCTGGATCGAGATGTCGATGTCCTGCAGGTGGGCCGGAATGTGCGCCGGCCAGGGATCTTCGGGCGGCACGGATTCTGGGACCGGCAGCACCTGCCCAGTCGCACGCCGCCAGCGCTCGCGCGCCAGGTCGCCCAGGGCCTGGGCCGCCTCGCCGTCGACCATCATCATCACCTCGTGGCGGGGCGCATGATGGTGTTGATCGGGCATGATCCGGCGCGGATCGTGCTCCAGATGCCCGGCCGTATCCCAGCGGTCGACGCTGATGTCGCCGCCGCCGCAGAAGGCCAGCGCGTCGTCGATCACCAGCACCTTCTGATGATGGCAGGCGCCGAACGGCACATGGTCGTCGAGGACGAACTGCACGCCGGTTCCCCGGAACCAGGCGCGAGCCTTGTGCGGAAAGAACTGTTGGCTGGCGGCGATCGGCAGGGCCGATTTCCAGATCAGCAGCCGGATCTCCAGGTCCGGCCGGGCGCGCGCCAGGGCCACCAGGATCCGCCCGACCTCATCGGGGTCGGCCGGGCCGTCGAAGCCATCGGGAAATAGCCTGGCCCGTGGATCGAAGCCCCAGCCCAGCAGGGTCACCGAGCGACGCGCCTTGCGCAGCGCCTCGAAAACCGCGGTGAAATAGGCTTCCGTATCGACCAGGAAGGCGGCGCGAGCGGCCCGGGCCTTCCGCCAGCAGGTGTCGCCAGGCCTCAAGAAGCTCATCTACAGACCCAAGCCCCGCTGCCACGCACCCCGAGTCAGAAAGCCTACGGCCAAGGCTAGTTCCGTGCGAGCGCCGGTCTTCGCAAGATCGAAACAAAAAAGCGCGCCCGGGGGGAGCCGGGCGCGCAATCAAGGTGACGGCGGTTAGGGCTGGGAGCCGTCAGCTCTTGTAGACTTGGCAGGGACCGGTCAGCTCGGCGGCCAGGCGCGCCTTGCGCTCGGCGCTGTCGCTCTTGGCTTCGCGACGAGCCTTGTCGTACTCGGCCTTGCCACGCTCGAGCACATAGGCCGAGCGGCTGCGCTGTTCGGTCTTGAGGAAGGACTGCATGGCTGCGGTGTCCACCTCGGCGATATTGGCCTCGGCCAGCGCGCGGCAACGATTGGCCCGGATGAAATCGACGTCGCTGACAGCGGCGGCGGCGGAACCAGCGGCGGCCAACATACCGGTGGCGGCGAATGCGATGGCGATCAGTTTCATGGTGTAACTCCCTCGAGATCCTGGAGGGGAAACTGCTCGCGAGACCGCGATGACTCAAATGAATTCCCGGCAACAATCAGTATTCGGGCATTAAAATACTGTCATGAAATAGCACCGTTACTCCAATAACATAAACATCTTGTAATGTTCGCCGCGCTCCGCAAAGCTTGACCAATGACCCCAGAGCTCAAACTCGACGCGGCCCGCGTCAACGCCCTTATCTTCAACGCCTTCCCGGGAAATACGCTGGAGCTGTTTCCACGGATCACCGAAGTCGAACCGGGGCGCGTCCACGCCCTCCTGCCCTATCGCGAGGGGATGCTGCGTCCCGGCAACCTAGTTTCAGGACCGACCCTGATGGGGCATGCCGACACCACCGCCTACGCCCTGGTGCTCTGCCATGTCGGCGAGGAGCTGATGGCGGTCACCAGCTCGCTGGTCATGAACTTCCTGCGCGGCGCCAAGCCGGGCGATGTCCACGCCGAGGGCCGGCTGCTGCGCCTGGGTCGCCGCAACGCGGTCTGCGACATTCGGCTATGGACCGAGGGGCCAGATCGACTGGCGGCCCAGGCCACCGTGACCTACGCTATCCCCTGATCATGACCGACCAACCGCTTCGCCCGCCCGCCCCGATCAAGACGCCTTGCATCAAGGTCTGCGTCGTCGATGGCGAGAGCGGACTGTGCATGGGCTGTTACCGGCAGCTTTCCGAAGTCGCCGGCTGGGCCAAGCTGACCGACGACGATCGCGCCCGCATCATGGCCGAACTGCCCGAGCGCCGCAGCCGCATCCGCCCTGAAAAGTTGGCGATGTTTTAACCTTAACCGCTTGTGCTTGTTAGGATTTCGGCAAGTTTCGATTCACGGGTTGCAAACCCAACCCGCCTAATCTGCGCCCCGAACACGACCGAAAACGGTCACGGGTCTGCCGAAACGGCGAGGTATCGAGATGCTGAAATTGGCGGTGTTGGCGCTCATGGGCGCGGTCTCGGCGGTCGGCGCTGCGGAAACGCTCGCCTCGATCAGCGGCGGCAATCACCCCCCGGAACTGCGCGCGGCGGTGGCCATGGCGCCGCAGGCCGTCTCGACGCAGGCGGCCTCCATCGCCAAGGGCCGCGACGGCCACTATTGGGCCGAGGCCGACGTCAACGGCTCGCGCGTGCGCTTCCTGGTCGACACCGGTGCCAGCGCCGTGGCCCTGACCGTGGCCGACGCCCAGCGCCTGGGCATCGCCACCGACAAGCTCGACTACACCTACAAGGTCGTCACCGCCTCAGGTCAGACGCGCGCCGCGGCCGTGAAGCTCGGCCGCGTATCGGTGGCCGGCGCCCGGTTGGACAATGTCGAGGCCCTGGTCATCGAGCAGGGGCTGGAAAGCTCCCTGCTCGGCATGAGCTATCTAGGCCGCCTCGCCAGCTTCGAGGCGACGCAGACGGCGCTCATCCTGCGCCCCTGACACCGCCGCCAGCGCCGCGTCGATCACCTCGATCCCGGCGCCGCTCTTCACGCCTTCGACCGTCAGGATCCGGCGCCAGCTCCGCGCGCCCGGCAGGCCGTGGAACAGCCCCAGCATGTGGCGGGTCATGGCGGCCAGATGCACGCCCTTGGCCAACTGCCCCGTGACATAGGGCCGGTAGAGTTCGACCGCCTGGAAGGCGTCGATATCCTCGCCTCGCCCAAACACCCGGCGGTCGACCTGCCCAAGGATGGCGGGGTCGTGATAGGCCGCGCGGCCCAGCATCACCCCGTCCACCTGCTCCAGATGCGCCAGCGTCTCGTCCAGCGAGGCGATCCCGCCATTGATGACGATGGTCAGGTCCGGCCGTTCGCGCTTCAGCCGGTAGACCAGCGGATAATCCAGCGGTGGCACGTCGCGGTTTTCCTTGGGCGACAGGCCCTTCAGCCAGGCCTTGCGGGCGTGGACCACGAAGCTGCTCACCCCGGCCTGGGCGCAGAGATCGACCAGGCGGAACAGGCTATCCGACGGTTCCTGGTCATCCACGCCGATCCGGCATTTGACCGTCACCGGGACCTTCACCGCCGCGGCCATCGCCGCCATGCACTCGGCCACCAGCTCGGGCTCACGCATCAGGCAGGCGCCGAACCGGCCGCTCTGCACCCGGTCCGAAGGGCAGCCGACATTGAGATTGATCTCGTCATAGCCCTCGGCCTCGCCGATCAGCGCCGCAGCCACAAGATCGGCCGCGTCCGAGCCGCCAAGCTGCAGGGCCACCGGATGCTCGGCCGGGTCATAGGCCAGAAGCCTTTCACGATCGCCATGCAGGATCGCGCCCGTGGTCAGCATCTCCGTATAGAGCAGCGCATGGGCCGACAGCGTCCGGTGCAGGACACGGCAATGCCGGTCCGTCCAGTCCATCATAGGCGCAACAGACAGCCTATGCGCTTGAAATTTCACGTCTTTTAGCATATACTTCAGTAGGTTAGTCAGGCATTCGGGTGCGAGCTTCTACGCCATTTTTCGACGGAATTCGCCCCTTTTCGCCAACTCACCGCACCGGTTTTGCACCCGAAACGGCCCCCATCCGCAAACAGAAGTCCGGCCGCTGGCACGCCCAGGTTCGCCGCGAGGGTCGCACCTGGCTCCTAGCCCCTCAGATCAAGCCGGCAAGTAAGGCGCTGTCCATGAAATGGAGCGTCGGTGCCTTGATCAGTCGGTCGCCCTCGCGATCGACATGATCCGACACAGCGATACTGACGCGGGCCGTTAACCAATCTACCGACAACTGAATTTTCAAATTGCTCAATTTGAGATTGATGAAACGTCCGACGAGGAGGAAAGATGGCGGCCGATGAATGTTGGCCCACTTTCTTGGGCTGAGCGTCCCACCATCACGGGAGGGTGCCAGTGGCTGGATCGGCTGTCGCATTACGCTCATGGGTCGCCACGACGCGACTCACGGCAGGCAAGGTTACGGGCAGGACCGTCGAGGAGGCCGGACGCCTCTTCGCCTTGGCGCCCCCGCTTCAGGTCATCCGCCCCGCCGACCTTCTTGTCCTTGAGTTTCAGTTCATCAACCTGCGCCGCAGCGGCGCGCGGCTGATCCGCGCCAACGCCGGACGCCCGGCCTACCTGATCGCCACCCATCAGTTTCAGTCGGTCGGCGAGGAGGCGTTCCCGGAGATCACCGGCGCCAACCAGACCAAGATGGAGGCCGACCAGAACCTGAAGGGCCGCAAGAACCCGCCGCAAAGCGCCGGCGTCACGCCCGCCAGCCTCCCCCCCCAGGCCAAGGTCCGCGCCGCCGGATCAAGCCGGCTGGTCTATGAGGCGCCCGCCGGGGTCGACGGCCTGGACTGGACCTTGCCGTCCCTTCTGGAGGCCTGCCGAACCTGGCCGCTCTTCCTAGATGGCAGCGCCCAGCCCGATCCTGGCGACCTGCGCTATCACGGCGTCGTCAAGCTAGGCTGGATCTCGCGCGACCTGCGCTCAACCGTAACCCTGACCCGCGAAGCCCTCGGCGAGCGGCTGAGCACCGACGGGCGCGCCGCCCTGGATCGGGTCGCGGCCGAACTGGCGCGCAGCGGCCTTGCGGCGGCGCGTGACGCGGCGCCGAACCAGAGCGGGTTACTGGCGCGCCGCGCCAGCGCCGCCATCCGACAGTTGCTCCCCGTCTCCGGTCAGCAGGAGGAAGGGCGCGTCGACCATGTGGCGGCGGCCATCTATGTCCGCGCCCAGGCCAGCCGACGCGCGCTGATCGACGTGCAGCGCGGCGGGGTCTCCGGCGTCTTCGACCTCGCCCGCCTTCCGCCAGAGATCTTCATAGATTTCCTCAAGCCCGACCCGCCCGGCGAGCACGAGACCGCGCTGGAGATGCCCTACCGGCTGATCGCCTCGCCGCTGAAGACCGCCGGCTTCACCCACGCCCTGGCGCCCGTCACCCATGGGGGTCGCACGGAACTCTGGCACAGCCGGATGGGGACACGCCTGCTCCGCGACGGCCAGGTTCATGTAGACGACCGCCCCGGCGCACCGACCGACAGCGGCGGCTGGAAGGGCGAAAAGCTCCGTTTCATCTGGTCGCCCGACTATCGCAAGGACACTCAGGACGGCTTCCGCAAACCGCTCGACAAGCTCGACCGCCAGATGCTGGTCAAGCTGACCGCCGGTTACGACGAGAAGCGGCAGGACGGCGTCACGCCGTTCACGCCGCGCGCCGCCTATGTCCGCCGCCTCATGCTGACGGCGCTCGGCGGCGACCTGGAGGCCCACCGCAAGTTCGATCCCCGTCCCCAGGGCGTCGACTTGTCGGCCTGGACGCACCGCGCCGCCATCGGCCGCGACTATTTCGTGCGTGTCGAATACTCCGGCTTCCTGTTCCCGTTCGGCCACCGGGCCACCTTGGTGAAGCTGACCGAACGCAAGTTCCAATGGCGAGATCCAGCCAAGCAGGACGACCGTGTCGCCTTCCTGCGCCAACGGTTCTTCATCGTCGTCCGGGACAAGGTGATCGACTATCCGGGCGGCTCGCCCCAGCCGCACGCCGGACGCTCCCTGCCCTTCGTCCAGGTCGCCTGCGCGGTGGACGTCACGCCCGACCTGGCGCCGCCCGGAAGCGCGCCGGCCGACCGCCTGCCCGCTGACTTCTATTCCGAACAGATCGAAGCCGAATTCCGTCAGGCGTTCTGGCCCTCGCGCGGCGGCGGGGTCGACTACCGCTTCCCGATGGTCGGGACCGATCAGGCCGGCCGCAAGATCGCCTTCGACATGCCGCTCATCTTCATGTCGGAGCTGCGCAACTGCTCGCCCCACATCGGCAAGGTCGCCGTTCACTGGAACGGCGCGGCCTCGGCGACCCGGCGCGTCGCCCCGCTCGGCGGCCAAAGCGTCCGCATGGCGCCGGCCTCCGCCGAGGCAGCCGATGTCGACGTGCCGCTGATCGACGCCGAAATTCGGGCCATCGCCCCCACCAGCGCCATCGGCGCGACACCGGCGGCCAAGCTCCAGCAGTTTCCACGCTTTGGCCAATCAACCGCCAAGCTCGCCGCCATCGAACGCCTGATCGGGCAGCCACGCGAAGACAAGATCGCCTTCTACGAACCCTTCCTCGCGACCGGCCTTGGCGCGGGAGATCTGTTCGCCAGGATTGTCGGCCCGGCCAAGCTGTCCTTTGGGAGTTCCGCGCCCAGCGACGCCGTCGGCGCCATCGCCACGCCGGACATAACGCCCTCGGGCCTGTCGGCGCGCCACGGCGTCGCCAGCGGCCCGCTGGCCAGCTTCGGGGCCAACAGCTTCAACCCGAGCGACTTCTTTCCAGACGCCAAGCTGCTGGGCTTCTTCTCCCTGAAGACTCTGCTCAAGGCCCTCCCCTTGGGCGACACGGGCGACACCCCGAAGATCACCACGGCCGAGATCCCAGATCTAAAGCTGGTGCGCACCCGTTTTGCGATCACCCAGACGCTGGATTCCGGCCAGGCGCTTCCAGGACTGATCACCGGCGCCGGCGGCCCCACGGTCTTCAGCCTGGCCACCCAGATCGACACCCCGCTCGACGGCAAGCCGGCCAGCACCACCGTCACCGGCGTCCTCACCCACTTCAAGATCAGCCTGGTCGGCGCGCTGATCCTCCACTTCGACCGCCTGAACTTCCGCACGGTCGACGGCCGCAAGCCGGACGTGGATGTGGACCTGAACCCCGAGACCGGCGTCACCTTCGGCGGGCCGCTGGAGTTCATCAACCGGCTGAAGGACTTCATTCCGGCGAACGGCTTCTCCGATCCGCCCAACCTCGACGTGACCCCGGCAGGGATCACCGCCGGCTATTCGCTGGGCCTGCCGACCGTGCAGCTTGGCATCCTGGCGCTCTCGAACATCTCGCTGGGCGCGGCCTTCAGCCTGCCGTTCACGGGCGGTCCGCCGACCGCGCGCTTCAATTTCGCCGAGCGTCAGAACACCTTCAACCTGACGGTCTCGATGTTCGGCGGCGGCGGCTTCGTAGCCCTGGTGGCCGACACCGGCGGCGTGCGGGAGATCGAGGCTCAACTCGATTTCGGCGCCCAGATCGCCATCAATCTGGGGGTGGCGTCCGGCTCGGTCTATGTGAAGGGCGGCTTCTACTTCCACTACGCCGGCGACAAGATCGAGTTCGAAGGCTTCGTGGAGATGGGGGGGCGCCTGTCGGTCCTGGGCCTGGTCTCGGTCTCGATGACCTTCCATCTGGGGCTGACCTACGAGCTGCTGGAGAAGTCCGCCAACAACGGCGTGCGCAGTTCCAAGCTCTTCGGCCAGGCAAGTCTCGTGGTGGAGATAGAGATCCTGTTCTTCTCCACCTCGGTCAGCGTGAGCGTCGAAAAGACGTTCATCGGCTCGGAGGCCGATCCCACCTTCCTCGACTTCGTTCCCGAGCCAGCGCTCTGGGACGAGTACTGCGCCGCCTACGCCTGAGGGGTTCAGCATGGCCGACATCTCCCAACGGGTCATCTTCACCATTATTCCGAACGGGGTCTCGGGCGGCCGCGCGCGGCTCAATCTTCATATCGCGCCACGCTTGTCGCTGGTCGCCGGCGTCGCCCCCGCCGACCTCAGCCAGTTCCCGGCCTGGCGCGACTGGGCCAGGACGATCAACGGCGCGAACCTGACTCTCAGGATCAATCAGCAGACGGTCCGGCCCGACCGCATGGCCGCCGCCGATCCGCAGATATGGGCCGCGCTCTTTCCGCAAACCACCCCGGTCCAGACCCACGAATTCGAGGATCTGCGGGACCACGACGTCCTCAGCTACCCGCTGGCCGACCTCGCGCGCGCCATCGAGACCGACTACGTCAACCTGGCCGGAACCGCCGGCGACGACCTGCCGAGGGTCGCCGAGCTTGAGAAGCAGATCCGCTACGCCCCGGGGCGTCAGCATGACCGCCGCAGCCTCATCGAACGCCTGCGCACCACCACCAGCGCCGAGGCGGTCCGTAACCGGGACGTGGCGATCGCCCTGCTGGCCGAGTACCACCGCCCCCTCAACCAGGAAGAAATTTTCACGGCGAAGAAGTCCGGCCCCGACGACCCGCACGAGGACGCCGATTATCGCGCCCACAAGCGCCAGCCCATGCCGACGCCGGCGGAGCTGACGGCCCAGTTCGACTTCCACCGGATTGTCAGCGCGATTGGCCAGCACCCGGTGCTGATGGTCGCCTGCGGTCTGGTCGTTCCGCTGGAAATCGATCTGGACCTCGTGCCGCTCGGGGACGTCGACGTGCAGATCGAAGTGGACTGGGCGCACGCGGGGACCGCGACCGAGCCCGACGTGCTGCCGGTCACCCACGCGCGCCGCGACGCCGCCGACTTCCGGGCGCGCCCGAAGAACCCGGCCAATCTCACCGGCGCCTGGCTTCGGATGGACCCCGGCGTGTTCAACCTCGTCGCCATGGACGTCGACGGCGCCGGTCTTGGGCTGAAGAACTTCTCGCTCAACCTGCCAGGAATGACCGACGAGCGGTTCGACGACGAGGCCTTCAACACCGACAAGGTGGCCCGCGCCGGCGCGCCGCGCCTGCGGACCGCCGGCATCCAGCTGGCCCAGACCCGCCGCGATCAGGCGATCCGCGGGCTTTTCACCGGATCCCACGGCCTGAACGAATCCGTGGTTTCAACCGGCAAGGTGGCGCTGTTCGCCGAGGATCTAATCCGGGGATGGCGCGCCGATATCCATGACGACCGGACGGGGCGCTGGCAGTCCCTGCTGCGTTTCGACGGCCGTTACGAACTGCTCCACAGCGGCCAGGCCCTGGACTCCGCCGACGAGGAGGCCACCTTGCGCCTCGCGGTCGGCAAGGCCGTGGACGGGAGCGCCCCAAAACTGCTCAAGGCGAGCGAGGCGCTCTTCGCCTGGAGCGGCTGGAGCCTGGCCGCGCCGCAGCCGGGCCTGGCGATCATGCCCGACGACGTCAGCCACGAGGTCGCGCCCAACGAGACCCCCGACGGCTTGCCGCTCCGCGTAACCCCGACGACCACACGGGGATCTTTGCCGCTGCTGCGCTTCGGCCGAAGCTATCGGATCCGCATGCGCTATGCCGACATCGCCGGCGGAGGCCTGGGCTGGACACCGGACGACGCCGGTCCCGCGGCGAGCGTCGGCGCGCCCTATCGTTTCGGCCGCTATGAGCCTGTCGAAAGTCCGGTCATCACCCTGATCGATGGAGATCCCCTCCCCAAGGACGGCGAGAGCATGGCCCGCGCGGCCCTTCGGACCATGGACGTCGTCGCCGACAACGACATCGAGGCCCGCCGCAACATCGTCCCGCCGCGCGTCGGCATACGCTTCGTCGAACTCCATGGCGCGCTCGACCGTGGCGGACGCCCCGATCCCAGCGTCTACGGTCTGCTCAAGTCCCGCGACGCGAACTATCCGAAGGTCACCGTCGACACCCCCGCCTTCCGCCCTGAGGGCGCGCCGGCCGCCGTGGTCGAGACGACCTTCGCGACAGGACCGGAGGCCGCCGCCACACCCTACCTGTACGACCCGCTGGCGGGCGGCGCGGCGCTGCGTATCGCAGGTGTCCCTGGCGTCAATCCCGCCAAGATCTGGCGCGTGCCCTTCGTCGGCGACAGCTGGGATCCCGACGCGGCGACCAAGTGGCCGGACGCGCTGGGGTTCAGCCTGACGGCCTCGGAAACCGGGGTGACCGGTTGGGACCCGGCCAGCCGGACGTTTCGCGTCGTGCTGGCCCCAGGTGAGCGCGCCCGCATCCGCATGAGCGCCCTGATCCCCAGGCGGGGCCTGGCGATCCTGAAGCTGCTGGACCGCCTGCGTGAACTGGCCGAGGCCAGCCCAGGCGCGGAAGCGGCCATGCGCTATCAGAACGCCCTAAATCGCGCGCGGGCCGGTCAGCACTGGATGTTCACGCCCTGGCGAACGGTGGACCTGGTGCACGCCGTGCAACGACCGCTGATCACGCCCCAGTTCCTGTCGCTGTTCGCGGGGCGGGGCGCCGGAGAGATCAAGGCGTCCATCGGCTATGCGACGCCTATCCACTGCAAGAGCACGACGCGCATCGACATGGAGGCGCGCTGGCTCGAGATCGACGATCACGGTCCGGACGGGCCGATCACCGGAACCCAGAACGCCCAGGCCTTCCGACGCAATTTCGCGCGTCTGGATCATCCCGAGCTAGCCGCCAAGCGGTTGTTCGACGAGCACGTCTTCACCGACACCCGCGCCAGATGGGTCAACTACGCCATGACGGCGACCACGCGGTTCCGCGAATTCATGCCGGCGCCGGTGCGCAACGACGCCTCGCTGCTGACCCGCAAGAGCCCCGAGGCCGGGGTCTGGGTGCCGAGCTCCAGCGCTCCGCCGGCGCCCGTCGTCAGCTACGTCGTGCCGACCTTCGGCTGGTCCGGCGGCGGAGAACCTGGACAGGAGCAGCGGAGCTGGCGCCAGGGCGGCGGCATACGCGTCTATCTGGACCGCCCCTGGTTCGCCTCCGGCAGCAACGAAATGCTGGCGGTCCTGCTGCCGGCCGGAACCGAGGACCCGACCCTGTCGGCGGCCAAGGACTTCGTGACCCAATGGGGCGCCGACCCGATCTGGGCCGGCCCCAAGGTCAAGACCATCGCGCCGGCCCGAGGCGCCTTCCCCAAACGCCTCGACAAGGGGCCGGTCCCTTACGTCTTTGGCGGCGAGGGTCCGACCGACCCCGGCGCGGTGGCCGAGGGCGCCGTCGCGGGCGACGGCTTCCCGCTGGAGAACCTGACGCCGCAGGGCGCGCCCGACGGACTGCGCGTCCACGCCGTACCCCACGCGGTCGCCTACGACGCCGAGCGCAAGCTCTGGTATTGCGACATCGTCGTGCGTCCAGGCGGAGCCTACTTCCCCTTCATCCGCCTGGCGCTGGCGCGGTATCAGCCGCACAGCGTCAGCGGCCTGGAGTTGTCGTCCGTCGCGATGGCCGCCTTCCAGCAACTCGCTCCCGATCGTGTGGCGACGATCACGCCGACGGTGCTCGGCGGCCGGCGCGTCTCGGTCTACGGCGCCCTGCCGGCCGCGGGCTATGTCCGCCCGAACGCCGGCAACATCACCATCCGCCTGCAGCGCCTGGCTCAAGGCGGCGACCCCGACCTCGATTGGCGTGACACGCCTCAAGGCCAGCGCCCGCACATCGGCGATCCCCTGCCCTTCGCGACCATCGCGCGCACGACCAGCACCTTCAATATCGCCCGGGGCGCCCTCACCGAGCAGCAACGCCTGATCGCCAAGGAAGGCCAGACCCTGGTCAACGCGGGCCGGTTCGACGACCTGCTCGCCCGGCCGGAGATGCTGGCTCTGATGCTGCCGCCGTTGATCCACGAGGAGACGATCCAGTTGCCAGCCGCCAACGGCGATCGCCTGCGCCTGTTGATCGTTGAGACCGAGCAATACAGCACTGAGGCCGAGAGCGGCCTCAACTCGCCTGAGGTCCGCGAGCGCATCGTCTACGCAACGGCCATGAACGTCTGACCGCGACCGAGGCGGCGGGAAACAGACCTTCACTCAGCCAGTTTGTGAGCGGCCTCTTGGCGCCACAACCAGTCTTTGAAAAGCGTCCGCAAAGGCGACATTCAGCCAGCGGTTAGCGCGATGCCGCTTGCTCCCCAAGACCGCGCCAATTTCGGTCATGGTGGATCAGCGCCGGCGCAAAAAGGGCTGCCTGTCAGCCTCCGGCGTTTTCAAGCACCAGATGCCCCACCGCCGTGTTGGACGCCGGCACATGATAGAAACGGTGGGCGACCCGGACCTTATCGTCCAGCGCCCCGCGCATGATCAACCACATCACCAGTTCGATCCCCTCCGAGCCCGCCTCACGGACATAGTCGATGTGCGGGACCTGGGCCTGGCCGGCGGGATCATCGACCAGCCGGTCCAGGAAAGCGTTGTCAAACACGCGGTTGATCAGGCCGGCGCGGGGTCCCTGCAGTTGGTGGCTCATGCCGCCGGTGCCGAACACCACCACCTTCAGATCCTCGGGATAACTCTCGACCGCCCGGCGGATCGCCTTGCCCAGGTTGAAACACCGGTTTCCGGTCGGCGGCGGGTACTGGACGACGTTCACCGCCAGCGGAATCACCTTGCACGGCCAGGCGTCCGGCTGGCCGAACATCAGCGATAGCGGCACGGTCAGGCCGTGATCGACGTCCATCTTGTTGACGATGGTCATGTCGAACTCATCGAGGATCAGGCGTTCGGCCAGATGCCAGGCCAGCTCGGGATGGCCCTGCACCATCGGCACCGGACGCGGCCCCCAGCCCTCGTCAGCCGGGGCGAATTCGTCGGCGCAGCCGATCGCGAAGGTCGGGATCAGCTCCAGCGAAAAGGCCGAGGCGTGGTCGTTGTAGACCAGGATGACGACATCAGGCCTTTCCGCCGCGATCCAGGCCTTGGACGCTTCATAGCCGGCGAACACTGGCGCCCAGTAGGGCTCGGCCGCCTTGCCGTTGTCGAGGGCCGCGCCGATGGCCGGCACATGGCTGGTGGCGACGCCGGCGGTGATCCTGGCCATCAGCGCAGGTCCTTTTTCGAACGAACGCCTTCGACCGAACGACCGCCGTTCAGCATCATTTCCGCATACTCATCTTCGGTGACCCCGCTCATGGTCGCGGCGATCTGGCGGAAGGATAGGCCGTCCGTCGCGGCGATCTTGGCGGTGAAGTAGATGTTGCCGCCCAGCGCGATCATGCCGTTCCAGTCGCGGTCCAGCACCGCTTGCTTCTGGACTTCGGACATCTTCCACTGGTCGAGATAGGCGCGCTCATCGGCCTTGAAGGCCTCGCGGTTCGCCGCCGTCATCAACGACATGCAGAACTGATTGAGGTGGAACCCGAGGCGCGACTGCTGCGCGTCGAACAGGGTCGTGCCGGGAATGTCCTTGAAGGGGTTCTCGGTCATTGGTCCGGCCAGTAGAGGCGCATCGGATTGTCCACGAGCAGCTTGCGCTGCAGGTCGGCGGTCGTTGCGATCTGCGGGATGAAGTCGACCAGCTGCCCCTCGTCGGGCGTGTGGGTGCGCATGTTTGGATGCGGCCAGTCGGTGCCCCAGAGCACGCGATCGGGAAAGGCTTCCACCACCCGGCGGCCGAACGGGATCACGTCCGAATAGAACGGCGGCCCTTCCTTCGACAGCCGTTCCGGGCAGGTGACCTTGCACCAGATGTCCTCCCGCGCGGCCATGAAGGCCATGAAACGCTCGAAGAGCGCGCTGCCCGCCCCCTGCGCTACGTCAGGCGTGCCCATATGGTCGATGACCAGCGGCGTCGGCAGGGCCAGGAAGAAGTCGGACAGCTCCTCCAGCTCAGCGGCCTCGAAGTAGAGGATGATGTGCCAACCCAGCGGCGCGATCCTGGCGGCGATCTCGCTCAGTTCGTCGGGGTCCAGCCGGTCCACCAGCCGCTTCACGAAGTTGAAGCGCACGCCGCGAACGCCACCGTCATGTAGGCGCCGGAGCTCCTCGTCGCTGACGTCCCGCTTTACCGTGGCCACGCCACGCGCCCGGCCGTCCGAATGGGCGATGGCGTCCAGCAGGGCTCGGTTGTCGGCGCCGTGGCAAGTAGCCTGGACGATGACGTTACGGGCGAAGCCCAGGTGGTCGCGCAGCCGCCAGAGCTGCTCCTTGCCCCCGTCGCACGGCGTGTACTTGCGGCCCGGGGCATAGGGGAACACGTCCCCCGGCCCGAAGACGTGGCAGTGGGCGTCCACCGCGCCCGGCGGAACCTGGAACCGCGGCTTGGCGGGCGATGGGTGCCAGACCCGCCAGCCCGGATCCATGACGAAGGCGCTCATCGGCCCTGGCCCTTCAAGATCGCATCCAGGCGGGGATAGACCCGGCGCGCGTTGCCCTCGAAGACCTTGCACTTGTCTTCGACCGAGATGGCCAGCGCATCGACATATCGCTTGGTGTCGTCGAAATAGTTCCCGGTTTCCGGGTCGATCCCCCGCACCGCCCCGACCATCTCCGACCCGAACAGGATGTTGTCGACGTCGATGACCTTGAACAGCAGGTCGATGCCCGGCTGGTGGTAGACGCAGGTGTCGAAGAATACGTTCTTCATCACGTGCTCGCGCAGCGGCGGGCGCTTCAGCATGTCGGCCAGGCCCCGGTAGCGCCCCCAGTGGTAGGGAACCGCCCCGCCGCCGTGCGGGATGATGAACCGCAGGGTCGGGAAATCGGCGAACAGGTCGCCTTCCAGGAACTGCATGAAGGCGGTGGTGTCGGCGTTGATGTAGTGGGCGCCGGTGGCGTGGAAGTTGGCGTTGCACGAGCCCGAGACGTGGACCATCGCCGGCACGTCCAGTTCGACCATCTTCTCGAAGAACGGATACCAGGCGCGGTCGGTCAGCGGCGGCGCCGTCCAGTGGCCGCCCGACGGGTCCGGGTTCAAGTTACAGCCGACGAAGCCCAGCTCCAGCACGCAGCGCTCCAACTCGGCGATGGAATTGGCCACCGACACGCCCGGCGACTGCGGCAGTTGGCAGACCCCGACGAAGGTCTGGGGGAACAGCTCGACCACCCGCTTGATCAGGTCGTTGCAGCGACGGGTCCAGGCCTGGCTGACCGCCTCGTTCCCGATGTGATGAGCCATGGTCGAGGCGCGTGGCGAGAAGATCGTCATGTCCGCACCGCGTTCCTTGAGCAGGCGCAGCTGGTTCGTCTCGATGGTCTCGGCGATCTCGTCGTCGGAGATGTCGGGATAGGCCGGATCGATATCCCCGCCGGCCTTGAAGGCCGCCTTCTGGGCGTCGCGCCAGGCGTCATGCGGCGCGGGCGCGGTCGTGTAGTGGCCGTGGCAGTCGATGATCATCGGCTCTTTCCGTCGATGTCTTGCAGGATGGCGTCGAGCATGCGGCCGAGGTCTTCCTCGGCCAGGGCGTCGGCGAACTGGGGAGCCCAGGCCTGCCGCTCGGCGGTGGCGCGGCTCATGAGCGGATCGAGGCCCGCCTCGCGGACCGTCTGGGCGACCTCGTCCATCTCCTCGGCCCGGCGGACGCCGTGCTCGATCGACCGAGAGATCATGTATCGAGCCGTCGCGGACCAGTCGGGCAGCGGTAGAAGGTCGCCCAGCGAGGCCAGCACCGTGGCGTCCACCCCATAGCGGCGGGCCGACAGCATGGATTCAGTGACCAGGGCCTCGATCCCCTTGATCATCACGCTGCGGCACATCTTGGCGGCCGAGGCCTGGCCCAGCGTCGGCGAGAACACCTGGGCCCCGGAAAAGCCGAGGGCGCCACAGTCTTCGAGGAAGGCGCGCGCATGCGGCCCGCCCAGCAGCATCGGCGAGGCGATCCCCTTGGGCGGGAACGGGCTCATCACCGCGGCCTCGACATAGCGCCCGCCGGCCGGGCCGATCACCGCGGCCGAGGCGCTCTTCTGGCCTGGCGACACGGAGTTGAGATCGAGGAGGAAGGCGCCTTCCTTCAGCCCTGCGACCACCGAGCGAGCGGCGACCAGATCCTGGGCGGCGGTGACCGCGCTGATCACCAGATCCGCGTCACGGACGGCGTCGGCCGCATCGGCGCCGGGGCGAACCTCGAACAGCCGCAACGCACGGCTCGGAGCGCTGTCTTCCTGCTCGAACAGGCGATCATAGACTGATAGCTCGCCCTGCCCCGCGAGCGCGGCGGCCAGAATCTGGCCGACCTCGCCAAAGCCGATCAGAGCGATCTTCATGACCCGCCCCAGATCGCAGCGGGCACGTAGACCTCGCCGCGCATAAGCCGCCGCGCCGTGCGCAGCAGCGCCGAGCGCTTCACCCGCACCTGCCCGCCGTCCAGCGTTACGTCCATGGCGACGGTGAAGAAGCCGGTGGGGTGCTCGACCTCCAGTTCCTTCACGGCCTCCACGTCGGCGATCCCTGCAACCTCGGCGGCGATCGAACCGGGCGTGACGCAGGCGGTGGCGACGCTGACCGCGCCGAACACGCCGATCGCCTCGTGGACCCGGTGCGGGATGAAGTTACGGGTGCAGATCGCCCCGCCATGCTGGGCCGGCGCGACCAGGCACATCTTCGGCACTGTCTTGCGGGCGACATCGCCCAGGTTCATCAGCGGGCCGACCGTTAAGCGGATCGCCTCGACCCGCGCCTTCAGGCCCGCGTCGCCCTCAAGCTCCTCCGGCGTCTCGTAGCCGCTCTTGCCGAAGTCGGCCGCGCGCATCACCACCACCGGCATACCGTTGTCGATGCAGGTGACCTCGATCCCGCCCACCACGTCGCGGGCTTTCCCGGTCGGCAGCAGGGCGCCGCAGCTCGATCCGGCGACGTCGAGGAAGTCGATGGGAACCGCCGCCGCGGTTCCCGGCACGCCGTCGATCCGGGCCGCCCCATCATAGCGGACCCTGCCGCCCGGAGTCTGGACCTGGGCCACCGCGATGCTCTTGGTGTTGAGCATGTGGATGCGGACCTGGGTCACGCCGTCCTGAGCGGGAAACAGGCCCTCCTCGATCGCGAAGGGGCCGACTCCGGCCAGCAGATTGCCGCAGTTCTGGCCGGCGTCGATCCGCGCCTCGTCCACCACCGCCTGGAGGAACAGGTAGTCGACGTCGGCATCTGGATGGGTCGGAGGTCCCACCACGGCGATCTTGCTGGTCAGCGGATGGGCGCCGCCCATGCCGTCGATCTGGCGTGCATCGGGAGAGCCCATCGCCGCCAGCAGCACCGCGTCGCGCAAGGCGATGTCCCCCGGCAGGTCGGACGCGCGGAAATAGAGGCCCTTCGAGGTCCCGCCGCGCATCACTGTGCAAGGGATGGCGGTCTGGGTCATCGGCCCGAGCTCTGTGGAGCCTCGTCGACGTAGCGCAGACCCTTCTCGGCCAACTTCTCGCGCATCTTATAAAGGTCGAGCCCCAGGACGCCCGAAGCCAGGGTGGTCCGCTTGCCCAACTCCAGGGCTTCGCGCTTGGCGGCGGCCTCGGCGACCGCCGCGGCCTCCCCGACCCGCACCACGCAGACCCCGTCGTCGTCGGCCACGATCACATCGCCCGGGTTGACCAGCTGGCCCGCGCAGACCAGCGGCAGGTTTACGTTGCCGATAGTCTCCTTGACGCAGCCCTGGGCGAACACCGCCTTCGACCACACCGGAAAGCCCATCTGGGTCAGCACCGCGATGTCGCGAACGCCGGCGTCGATGATCAGGCCGCGGACCCCGCGCGCCTGTAGCGAGGTCGCCAGCAGGTCGCCGAAGTAGCCATCCTCACAGGGGCTGGTCGGGGCCACGACCAGGATGTCGCCTGGCTGACACTGCTCGACGGCGACATGGATCATCCAGTTGTCGCCCGGCGCCACCTCGCAGGTGACCGCCGAGCCGGCGATCGCGGCCGGCCGATAGATTGGGCGCATGTAGGACGCGAGAAGCCCCTTGCGGCCCTGCGCCTCGTGCGCGGTGGCGACACCGAAGCCGGCGAGCGCGTCGATGCTCGTAGCGTCGGCGCGAGGAATGTTGCGAACGACCAGGCCCATCAGAGCAGGCTCCGCTCGATCTGGTCGAGGGCGCGATAGGCCGGCAGGACCTGGGCGACGGAGGCGTTCGGCTCGCGGCCTTCGCGGATGGCGGCGAAGAACTCGCGATCCTGCAACTCGATGCCGTTCATCGAGACATCGACCTTCGAGACGTCGATCGGCTGCTCCTTGCCATCGACCAGGTCGTCGTAGCGGGCGAGGTAGGTGCCGTTGTCGCAGATGTAGCGGAAGAAGGTCCCCAGCGGCCCGTCGTTGTTGAACGACAGCGAGAGCGTGCAGATCGCGCCGGACGGGACCTTGAGCTGGATCGACATGTCCATGGCGATGCCCAGTTCCGGGTGCGCCGGCCCCTGCACCGCGCGCGCCACCGAAACGGTCTCGCCGGTCTGATATTGGAAGAGGTCCACGGTGTGGGCCGCGTGATGCCAGAGCAGGTGGTCGGTCCAGCTGCGCGGTTGACCGAGCGCGTTCAGGTTCTTGCGGCGGAAGAAAAAGGTCTGAACGTCCATCTGCTGGATGTTCAACTCGCCGGCCAGGACCTTCTTGTGCACCCACTGGTGGGACGGATTGAACCGCCGAGTGTGGCCGGCCATGGCGACCAGGCCGCTCTGCTGGGCGACCACGGCCAGACGCTCGGCGTCGGCCAGGTTGTCGGCCATCGGAATCTCGACCTGCACATGTTTGCCGGCCTCCAGGCACTGGATGGCCTGGGCCGCGTGCAGTCCGGTGGGCGTGGCCAGGATCGCGGCCTCGACGCCGGGCTGGGCCAGGGCCTCGCCGAGATCAAGGGTCCAGTGCGGGATCTTGAACCGTTCGGCGACCTCACGGGTCGAGTCTGCGCCGCCGCCCGCCAGGCTCACCACCTCGACGTCCGGAATGTTCTGGATGGCCTCAAGGTGCTTGACCCCGAAGGCGCCCTGCCCGGCCAGTACGATCTTCATCGACGCATCCTCATTGCAACGGCAGTCCAACGTAGTTCTCGGCCAGCGCCTGCTGGGCGGCCGTGATGATGGTGGGTTGCGTGCGGATGCCGACCTCCCGCCGCCCCATGTTCGGCGTCAATGTGCGCCGGGGCGGCCTGGGCAGCGATGGACCAATGACCGAAAAAGTTGGACTTTTCGCCCACACGCGATTGCCCCCGGGCTACCCATGTGAGAGCGATAACGAATGCAGGACGCGCAAATTCCGCGCTTCTTCCTCTACGGGGAGGCGCCCCGGTCGGTTGGCGAACGGTTCCTCCACCTCGAGGCGATCGAGGACCGAACACGGCCCGCGGATTGGAACATCCGCCCGCACACCCACACCGGACTGAGCCATATCTTCCACGTCACCCACGGTGGCGGTGTCATGTCGGCCGACGCCCTGAGGCTTCCCTTCCAGGCCCCTTGCCTGATGGTCGTGCCCTCCAACGTGGTCCACGGGTTCGCATACGAACTGGAGACCCGCGGGGCGGTCCTCACCGTTTCCGACGTGTATCGCGATGAGCTCGTTCGCCGGGAAACCGAACTGCGGCGCGTCTTCGCCCAACCACGGATACTTGCGCTCGCGGAGGAGCAGGTTTTCACCGAGGCGCTGGAGCGGTTGGGACGTGAACTCGCTTGGAGCGCCCCGGGGCACGCCGCGGCGGTTGAAGCCCTGCTCATCACCCTGCTTGTCGAGACACTTCGGCTCACGCACCACGCCGAGGTCGGCGACGAGCCCCTCGTCGACAGTCAAGCTGGCCTGGTCGCCCGGTTCCGCGCCCTGGTGGAGGAGCGCTATCGTTCGGAAGCGCAGGTGGAGGGCTATGCTTCGGCGCTGAAGGTGAGCGCCAAACGCCTGCGCGCCGCCTGCCTGCGGGCCGCGGCCGCCACGCCGGGCCGGATGATCCAGGACCGGCGGTTATTGGAGGCCAAGCGCATCCTGCTTTACACAAATATGAGCGTGGCCGAGGCGGCCTACTATCTTGGCTATGACGATCCCGCCTATTTCACACGGACCTTCACCAAGAACTGCGGGCGCTCGCCCCGGGCCTTCCGATCTGATCCGAACGGCCGAACGGCCGAACCGTGATCCGCGCCAGCCGCCGCGTCCCTCGCCCATCCTGGCGATGCCTCATGACGCGCCGAGTTGGGAGGCGCTGAGCCGTGTGAGCACTTTCGCGAAGAGCTCGTTTTGCGATGTGATCGATAGGCGCTCATACGCGCGCCGCCGATAGGTGAGGACGCTGTTGACCGCGATGTCGAGCCGCAGAGCAATCGCCTCCGAACTGCAGCCCATCAGAATGAGAGCACAGACCTGCGCCTCGCGTGTCGTCAGTGGGGAGGCCGACGAGAGCTCCTGAACCATCCTGCAGAGGCTCTCATGGGACATCGGAGATCCTGGAGAGCGACGGCCGGTATCGAAGCTTTCAAAATGCCTCGCCACAATCTTTGACAGCAAATTTCCGACTTCGGAAAGTTCATCTCGATCCGAGATCGAAAATGAACTCTGCCCGTTCATTCTATAGTAGTTGACGTAATAGCATATATCATTGCGCCAGAACGCCGTAGCGAACTTATCTATTATGCCGTTACTCTGAAATATCGCCTCTCTATAAGATGGATCGTAGTGCTCATCTCCCAACGCCGGAAGGGTGCACACCTCGTCCTCGTCGAGATCGTTGAATATGATCGAGCGGTTCGGATCGAGCTTGTAGAACGCCTCCCGATAGAGGTGGGCCAACTGCGGCGCGGCGGGACTGGCGCTCAACAGGCACCCCGGCGCTTGGTTTGGCGAGCGCGGATAGGCCACGATCATGTAGTCTTGGATATTGGCGCTCTGCCGCAGATAGGTGGAGAAGGCGGCGGCGAAGGTCGGCTTGCCCACATCGAGAACCAAGTGGGCGGCGCGCGCAAACCCGCCGCCAGCCGCGCGATCGCCTGCGAGCATATCGTCTCCCCCGATAGCCATTTTCACATGACCTTAGCCCCCCACACTATGACGAGATCGCCTCAGACGCCACGCCCCGGCACGTCGTGGTGATTGCGAAGACTCAAGGCGCCGCGGAGCCTTCGTCCAGGTCGCCACGCCGTGCGCGAGCTGTCGCTATCTCGTGGGACAGACGCCTCGACCCGCATGCCATTATCCAGGGTGGAGCCAGATGAGTCGCGACCTGCCGCGACGAGGAGTTGGAATGCCCACAATCCCACTGGCCAACAGCGGGGCGAGCGACACTGGGTCCAAAGCCCTGCGGACCGTCGCCCTCTGCCTCCTGGTGACCATATTTGAGGGAATCGATCTTCAGGCCGCCGGCGTCGCCGCGCCGAAGATCGCGCCGCTCTTCGGCATGGGGCCGAGCGAACTCGGCTGGTTCTTTAGTGCGAGCACGTTCGGGCTCATTCTCGGAGCCGCCTTCGGTGGAGCGCTCGCCGACCTCTACGGGCGCAAGATCGTCCTGATCTGCGCCGTCGTCGTATTTGGACTGTTCTCGATCGGCACGGCCCACGCCGCGAACGTCGAGGTGCTGTTCGGAATGCGGTTTCTCACGGGCGTCGGATTGGGCGGCGCGCTGCCGAACCTCATCGCGCTCGTCGCCGAAAACGTTCCCGCCAATCGTCGCAACCTGGCGGTCTCGCTCATGTACTGCGGGATGCCGCTCGGCGGAGCCTTGGCCAGCCTCTCAACCCTGCTTGGCGCCGAGGGCGGCGACTGGCGCATGGTCTTCTATATCGGCGGCTTCGCGCCCCTGGTCGCCGCGCCCCTGCTGGCGTTTTTCCTGCCGGAGTCATGGCAGTTCAAGACGCTTGCCGCAGAAAGCGGCCCGCCGCGCGAGGGTTTCGCCAAGGCGCTGCTTGGCGAGCGGCGCGCGGCCAACACCCTGCTGCTGTGGCTGAGCTTCGCCTTCACCCTCCTGGTGCTCTACCTGCTGCTCAATTGGCTGCCCTCGCTTCTGGTCGCCCGGGGGCTCAGCAAGCCTGAGGCTTCGATCGTCCAGATCGTGTTCAATCTGGCCGGCGCCGCCGGGGCGGTTGCGGCCGGCGCCTTGATGGACGGGCGGTGGCGCCGCCCATCGGTGTTGCTGTCCTATGCCGGCGTCGCCGGCTGCCTCGCCCTCCTTGCCGCGACCCCGTCCACCCTTGGGCTGTCGGCCGCGGTGGGCGCCCTCTTGGGGTGGGCCGTCATGGCGACCCAGGCGATACTCTATTCAGCGGCGCCCAGCTGCTATCCGACCCGCATCCGAGGGATGGGCGTCGGCGCGGCTGTCGCCGCCGGGCGTATGGGCTCCGCCGCCGGACCACTGGTCGCGGCCGTCCTGATCGGTGCTGGTCGGAGTCCGGCCGAAGTGCTGACCGGCTTGCTTCCCGTGGTTATCATTGGCGGCTCGGCCGCCCTGCTCCTGATCTGGCGAGTGGGCGCGCCGAGCGAGGAGGCCTAGGCTTCTCAGCTCAGGGGCAACCCAACATAGTTCTCAGCGACGGTCACTTGGGCCGCCCTGGATTCCTTGATGTAGTCGAGCTCGGCGATCTGCATCCGGCGGCTGAACGCATCCGTGTCGGGAAACCGATGCGTCAAGCCAGTGAACCACCAGGAAAACCGCTCGGCCTTCCAGATCCGCTTCAAGGCGCGTCCCGAATAGGCGTCGAGCGCGTTCGTCGAGCCTGAACCGTAGTAGGCCAAGAGCGCCTCAGACAGGAAATGAACGTCGGAGGCGGCGAGGTTCAGCCCTTTGGCGCCGGTCGGCGGAACGATATGAGCGGCGTCGCCCGCAAGAAACAGCCGATGCCAACGCATGGGCTCGGCGACAAAACTGCGAAGCCCCGCGACACTCTTTTCGATGGAAGGCCCTCGACGCATATTGGCGGCCGCGGCCGGCCCCAGCCTCACGGCGAGTTCGTCCCAGATGCGCTCGTCGGGCCAGTCGGCAAGATTCACATCCATCGGCGCCTGGAGATAGTAGCGACTTCTGGTCTCCGACCGCATCGACGCCAGCGCGAACCCCCGCTCGTGGTTTGCGTAAATCAGCTCGTGATCGCACGGCGGAACGTCGGCCAGGATTCCAAGCCAGCCGAACGGGTATACGCGTTCGTACGTCGTCAGATCCCTCTGCGGGATGGACTGGCGACTGACGCCGTGGAAACCATCGCAACCTGCAATGAAATCGCAGACCAGGCGCCCTTCCTGTCCGTCCTTGCGCCAGGTGACGAAGGGACGATCCCCGTCGACGCCGTGCAGAGCGACCCCTTCGGCTTCGAAGATCACCGGGGTTCCGCGCAACTCCGCAGCTTCGATCAAGTCCTTGGTCATTTCCGTCTGGCCGTAGACCATGACGTTCATCCCGCCGGTAAGATCGCGGAGGTTCACGCGGAAGCGATCGTCGTCCGCCACGAGACTGAAACCGCCATGGACCAAGCCCTCTCGGCGCATCCGGGCGTTCACACCGATACGATCAAGGAGATCCACCGTGCCTTGCTCCAGAACGCCTGCGCGTATTCTGGATTCCACATAGGCGCGGCTGCGCTGCTCGAGGACGACGCTCTCTACGCCCGCCACGTGCAGCAGCTGTTGCAGGAGCAGCCCCGCGGGGCCCGCGCCGATGATGGCGACCTGCGTACGTGACAACCGCGTCGTCTCCCTCGTCTTCATTCTGAGGCCCGAACCGGGCGCCCCAAGGCGACGCCCAACGACGGGTCGGGCGACACCGGCAAGATTGCGGTTTGAACCAACGGCGCAGAACGCCGCCATAAGGCGCCGCTTCCCAAGCGTCTTGGGGACAACTCCGATCCAGGATGATCATCGCCTTTGGTCCGTAGGGTGTCTGTCGCACGACATTGCTACGGGGCCCGGCGTGGAGGCGCCGGCGCCCTGCGGAAAGGCTGATCAGATGATCGCCCCGCCATGGGACAGGGTCCGCAAAGCCGGCCGGGGCGTACAGGCATGGTGGAGGATCACCTGCTCCACGCAATTACGCGCGGTGACGGCCACGCGATCGCCCGGCGCGCAGGCGCAAGGCCCCCGAAGCAGACCGGCGCACCGACCGGCCGCAGGCGTCGGTGACGGGCCTCGCTCGAGCGCCCGCCGCCGTAGCGCCGCCGCGCCGCCGCGCCGCAAAAGACTACGGACGGGAGAGACCGTGCTCGTAGACGACCTTGCCGTTGATGATCGTGAGGTCGACCTTGATGTCGCGCAGGCCGCCCGGGTCGACCGTCAGCGGATCGGCGTCGAGCACGATCATGTCGCCGAGCTTGCCGACCTCGAGGGTCCCCTTCAGCTTTTCCTCCCAGGAGAGGTAGGCGCCGACCTCGGTGTAGGCGCGGATCGCCTCCTGGATGCTGACGGCTTCCTGCGGTCCGATCACTTCGCCCGACATCCCCTTGCGGGTCACCGCGGCGTAGACGCCGACCATCGGACCGATCGGCAGGTTGTCCGAGCCGAAAGCGACCGGAATGCCGAACTTCTTCGACGGCGTTGCGACGGCGTTGTTGTGCTCCAGACGCCAGTCGTCGAGCGTCGAGCGGTAGCGGCCCTCCAGATTGTAGAGGAAGTTCGGCTGCTGGGCGATGCGGACCTTGTAGTCCGCCATCTTGGTCATGGTCGCGTCCGGCGGCATGATCGTGAAGTGGTCGAGGAACCACCGGTGATCGCGCGCCCGGACCTCGGGGTAGGTGTCGAGCGCCTTGGCGTAGGCGTTCACCGTCTGGACGATGGCGGCGTCGCCGATGGCGTGCATGGCCATCTGCCAGCCGTTACGTGCGGAGACGTCGACGATCGCCTGCAGTTCGGCGTCGGTGTAGCGGCCCTTTCCCCGGAAACCGGGCAGCCCTTTGTAGTCCGCGAGCGTCCAGGCCGTGGGGCCGGTGAACCCGCCGTCGACGGGCATCTCGCCGATCCCGCCGACCCGGACCCATTCGTCGCCATCGCCGCTCTTGCGCCCGAACGCCTTCATCCGCGCCTCGCCCGGGAAGGCGATGTAGGCCGTGACCCGAGGCAGGGTGTGGTCGGTGTCGCGTTGAATTTCCTGCAACCGCCGAATGGTCAGGCCGGCCCCGGAATTGGCCAGCCCGCCGGCGCCGATCGGTTCGTCGTCGATCGAGGTGCTCGCCGAATGGAAGCTGGTGATGCCCAGCGGCGGCAGCTTGCGCATCGCGGCGATGTAGGGGCCCTTCATCTCCGCCCAGGTCTCAGCCGGAACATGGTCGAGGAACAGGCTGTTGCGCTCGCGAATGACGCCGTTCGGTTCGCCGTCCGGCCCTTTTTCGATCAGTCCGCCGGGCGGATCAGCGGTGGCCTTGTCGATCTTGGCGATCTTGAGGGCCAGGCTGTTGCCGGCGATCGAGTGGCCGCCGGCGCGGGTGAGGGCCACGGGATTGTTGGGCGCGGCCTGATCGAGATCGGCCTTCACAAGATTGCGCTTCTCGGTGAAGAGCGCCTCGTCCCATCCGTAGCCGGTGATCCACTCGCCGGGGCCAAGCGCCGCCGCCTTCGCGCGGACCAAAGCCTTGATGTCTTCGATCGATTTCGCGCCGAGGATATCGACCTGTCGGGGCGCCAGCGGAATGACGTGGAGATGAGTGTCGATGAAGCCCGGCATCACCGTCCGGCCTTTCAGGTCGATCCTGACCGGCGCGGTGTACTCGGCGGCCACCTCAGCCCCCCCAACGGCGACGATCTTGCCGCCGCGAACAGCCAGGGCCTGCTGAACCGAGAACGCCTTGTCGACGGTGATGACCTTGCCGTTGAACAGGACAAGGTCAGCCTCGGCCGCGAAGGCCGGCGCCCCGAGGAGCGCAGTTAGACCAGCTCCCGCAACGAACATCGCGGCGAGGCTACGGCGACGCGACAACGGCCGGACCCCGTGCTCGAAAACAGACATATCCAGCCTCCCCCGGCCCGCTTGTGCGGACACACGACATTTCGCCTGGGCCCCAATGTCCGCAGTTGCCGGACCTTGGCGAGGTGCGAACCAAATCCCTGGTGGTGACCGGAAGACACCCGCCACCAGGGCAAGGCGGTCAGAAGATCAGCTTGCGCACGGTCAGACGCACGGAGCGGCCGACCGGATCCATGATGTCGGGCTGGTAGCTGATCGGCGTGACGCCGGCCGGAGTGCGCACGTCCTGACGGGCGTCGAAGAGGTTGTCGATCGACAGCGTGGCGCGCGCGCCGCGCAGCCACCGATGCTCGCGAGCGATCGGCTGCGCGCCCAGGTCCGCGAACAGGCGCAGGTTGACGGTGGCGAAGTCCTCGAACTCCAGGGTCTCGCCGCTCGCGCCGCCATCGACGTGGGTCGCGCTCTTCCATTTGGCGTTCATCGCCACGCCGAGCCCGGCGCGGGTGAAGTTCGTCTGAAGGTCGACCTGGTGGCGGGGCGATCCGCCGCCGGAGCCAAGAGCGCCGCCGTCCAACAGGTCAAGCACCGGCAAGCCGGGCCGGATCAGCACCTCATCGCGGAACGCCACCGTATGATAGAGGCCGATCTGGAAGACGCCGCCGCGTGGCCCGCCGCCGCCAAAGCCCCCGAACCCGCCGCCAGGCCGCCCGCCGCCGCCCGGACCTCCCATGAAGCCGCCCGGTCCGCCGCCCGGCCCTCCGGCCGATGGCGGCCCGGCGCCTTCGCCGGGACGCGCCGCCGCCTGGGCCCCTTCCCGAGGGGCCTCCGCCGGCGCGGCGCCGGGCTGGGGCTCGCCGGCCGCAGGACGTCCGCTCGTCGATGAATCCTCGGCGCCTCGCTGGCCTTCGGCGCGGGGCGCGCCGCCTTCAGCCGCCCGCCGCCGCATGGCGGCGATAGCCTCGGGACTGGGGGTCGGCCCCACAGGCCGTGAATAGGTGAAGCCCCAGCGGAGCTCGTCGCGCGACTGGCGCGCGAAGTTCACCGGCCGGGCGTCGACCTGCACCAACACCCCGTCGGCGTCGCGGCGGAAGCGATCGGGGAAAGCGGCCTCCACCTGGGTCGAGGCCGATGGGAAGGCGACGACGGCGTCTTCGGTACGGGTCGAGACGTAGTTCGCCTGGAACGACAGGTTGGTCTTGTCGAACGGCTTGTAGCTGACGCCGAGCTTCAGGACGTCGCGGCGGCCGCCGTCGAGGTCGGCCGAGCCGCCGCTGACGCGGATCACCTCCACGGTCTCGCCCCGCTCGAAGTCGAACACCCGCACGCCGGGCGTCGCGGTCACGGGGTCGCCCAGCTGATTCATGGTCGGCGCCTGGTCGGTGCGGCTGAACGAAGCCATCACCCGGAGCGGCTTCACCGGGGTCCAGTTCAGGCCATAGCCGATGCTCGCCAGCTCGCCGAAGTCGGACAGGTTCTGGACGCCGAGGTTGAGATTGCCAGAGACCTTTCCAAGCGCCTCGCCCAGGCCCTCTCCGGCCCGGGTGATCGGAACGTCGAAGCTGGCCTGCACCTGGCCGATGCTGCGGGTCAGGTCGCTCGATTGGCTGGCGCCGGCGCGCAGGGCGTCACTCTCGAGCTCCATCCTTGAGACGCGGCCCGTCAGGGTCGAACTGACCTGGCCGGCCGGCAGGGACCAGAGCGCCCGGTTCAGCACGATGTCGGACTGCGCCGAGGTCGTGACCGCCCGCGTGCGGTCGGTGTAGGCCAGGCTGCTCAAGGCGCGGTCGGTCGTCGACTTCGCCACGTCGTAGGCCAGCTCGCCGGTGTAGGACCATTGCCAGCCCGCATAGGCGCCGCTGAGCACGCCGGCCAGGCGGCTGTCGTCGACGTCCGATCGCCGGATCAGCGGCTCGCCCGAAAGAGACGACCGGCCGAGCCTGGCCTGGCTTTCGGTGGACTGGAAGGTCCCGTTGATGGTTCCCGAGACGCCGCGGCCCAGCGGTTGGGCCAGCACGGCGTTCAGCGTCACGTCGGTCGAGCCGGGCTGCAGGGTGCGGAACGCGCCCTCGCCGCCGGCCACGTCGCGGTCGCTTTCCAGGATGGGTTCGACCTGCGTCACCTTGGCGTCGAGCGTCAGGCGACGCCCCTGCCCGATCTTCAGCAGGCCGCCATGCGCGCCCGTGGTCGCGCCGCCGCCAGGCTGCGTGGGCGTGGTCGCCGCGCCCTCGGCCAGCCAGGCGCGAAAGCGCTGGCGCAGCACGATGTTGACCACCTTCTGATCGGCCGGATAGCCGTACTTGAGCGAGACTTCCTCCGGCAGGATGTCGACGCGGGCGATGGCCTCGGTGGGCAGATCGCGGATCTCGGAGAAGCCGGAGGTCCGCGCGCCGTTGATCAGGACGACCGGTCGCCCGCCTCCGCCCTGCCCGCTGGTCGTCTGGGGCGCCAGGGCGTCGAGCAGCTCGGTGACGCTCGCCGCGCCATAGGCCCGGATCTCGCGGGGCGAAATCGACAGCTCCGGCGCGATGTCGCCAATGACCTGGCCAGGCAGGGTGCGCCCGGCGGTGACCACCAGTTCCTCGACTTCGGTCTCATCGCCAAGGTCGGAGGTCTGCGCCTGGGCGCTCCCGACTGCGAGGGCTGCGAGCGCAGCGCCGGCCAGGAGGCGAAGGATCAGGCCGGCCGGAACGCGGCCGATGGCGGGAGCGAAACTCAAAACAACAATCCTGGAGTCTGGACACGAGGGAGGCGGCGGCTTGACCGCACGGTTATGGGCTAAAACGGGCGGGCGAGGATGTTCCGTCGCTGATGCGACGACGTTTTTGCGGCGCGCCCTGATCGGCGCGTCATGGATAGCGCCCAAGCGCCGCTTCGTGGTAGGCTGAGGTTACGATCTGCAGAGTGACGGCCCGTGTCAGACACCGGCTCAACTAGCGGGAGTCTTGCGCCGGCCGCGCCCCCTGATGGGGCCGGAGATATGCAATGGCGACCCGAAATCATGTCGTAAATCCATTCGAGTACCTGCTGAAGGGGCTGACTTGGCCGTTCGCTGGGGAACATCGACGTAGCGATCCGGCCGCCCGTGCGGCGGCCCGCGTGACGCCCCAGGTCCGCCGCATCGAGGCGGCCGACCTATGGGATTCATTGCGAAAGGGATTGGCCGACTTCGCCGCCGCGCGCGACGACGTGATCTTCATCGTGATCATCTATCCGCTGGCCGGGCTGGCGTTGGCGACCTTCGCCTCGCGCTACGACCTGCTGCCGATGATCTTCCCACTCCTCTCCGGCTTCGCGCTGCTCGGACCGGTCGCCGCCGTCGGCCTCTATGAGGTCAGCCGCCGCCGCGAACGGGGCGAGACGGTAAGCTGGGTGAACGCCGTCGGCGTATTTCGCTCGCCCGCGATCGGCTCCATCGTGGGGATGGGTCTGATCCTCGTCGCCCTCTTTGTCCTGTGGCTGGCCACAGCCTACGAGATCAGCCTGATAGCTTTCGCGAACGGACCACCCGCCACCGTGGACGGCTTCGTTCGGCAGGTGTTCGCCACTGGCGAAGGACGGTGGATGATCGGGGTCGGGATCGGCGTCGGCTTCCTCTATGCGGTCGCCGCGTTCGCCTTGAGCGTGGTCTCCTTCCCGCTCCTCCTCGACCGGCATGTCGATCTGGACGTCGCGATCAAGACCTCGCTCAAGGTCGTCGCCCAGAACCCGACGATCATGGCGCTCTGGGGCCTGGTCGTCGTCGCCGCCCTGGTGATCGGATCACTGCCCGCGCTCGTAGGGCTCATCGTGGTCCTGCCGGTGCTCGGCCACGCGTCCTGGCACCTCTACCGCAAAGCGGTGGCGCCGACCTGACCCTCACCCCTTGGACGGGCCGTACCCGGCGTCGGGATCCGCGCCGCGATCTTCGTCGGAGACGGCTTCCATCCAGACGACGGACCGGCCGTCCAGCGTCTCCGAGACGGCGATGTGGGTCATCCCCGACCAGGGCGTGGCGCCATGCCAGTGCTTCACGCCTGGCGGAATCCACACCACGTCGCCGGGGCGTATTTCTTCGACCGGACCGCCCCACTTCTGAACCTGTCCGACGCCTGTCGTCACGAAGAGGGTCTGGCCCAGCGGATGGGTATGCCAGGCCGTCCGCGCGCCGCGCTCGAAGCGGACAACCCCGCCGCCGACGCGCGCCGGTCCTTGCCGTTGGAAGCGGGAGCTGACGCTGACCGCACCGGTGAAGTTGGGAGCGCCGGCGACGGGCGGCTCGGACTTTGAGCGGTCGATCGTGATCGGCATGGCTTGGGCGCTGGCGGCCGAAGCGGCCAAGACGATGCAAGCGACAGGCGCGGCGATGGTTCTCATTTTCCGTTCTCCTTTTGCGGCGGCGCGCCGACGTCAGATTTGAAAACCTCCCGGGCGACACCCACCGCCGAGATCGCGTTGGGCCAGCCGGAGTAGAAAGCCAGCTGGGTGATCGCCTCGATGATCTCCGTCTCGGTGACGCCGTTCTGACGCGCGAGCCTGATGTGGGAGCGGAGCTGATCAAGGCGGTTGAGCGCCACCAGGGCGGAGACCGTCACCAGGCTGCGGTCGCGCTTGGAGAGTTGCGGGCGTTCCCAGACATCGCCGAGCAGCACCTCGTCGGTCAGCTCCGCCAGCTTCGGCGCGATGTCGCCCATGAGCTGCTGGGCCCTGGACGGTTGCTGGGCGGCGACGCTCTGGACCGGCGGCGGGGCGTCGCGCTGTTGGGCTTGAGCCGGGGCCGCGGCGGCGAAGACAGCGCCGCCCGCCAGAAGCAGGGGCCAGACGAAGCTGCGCACGGGGTTCAGCGTCGGATCAGTCAAGTTTCTTCTCCTCCAGGAACGTCGAGACAAGGTCGGCGATCTGAACATTGTTGAGGTCTGAGAAGGGGAAGTGGGTGTTCCCCCGAACGCCGACCTCGGGCAGGTGCACCAAGGTCACCTGGCCGCCGTGCTTGTTGACCGTATCGGCCCACTTACGCGCCATCTCCAGGCGCGCGCGCCAACTGTCCTGCGCCGGCATTTCCACAGGCCGATCAGGAATGTTGTCGCCGTACAGGATCAGGATGGGGATCTTAGTCAGCGCCATGAACTGGGCCGCCGGGACGGAGGCGCCCGCCACCGTGTCGAAGGCGCTCGGGATCGGAGGCGGAACCTCGCCCTCCGGGAAGACGAAGCTGCTCCCCGGCTCGAAGGCCACGATGGCCTTGACCTTCGGGTTTTTGACGGCGGTAAGCCAACCCGGACCGCCGCCCTGCGAATGGGTGAAGAGAACGCCTGGACCGATCTGGTCGAACAGCGCCGATACGCCGTCCGATACGACCTCCATGTCGTACGGTCCGGTGTTGGGGGTCATGGACCGGAAGAACTGGTTGAGCGTCTCAGGCCCCTGGTCGAACTGGACGCCCTCGAAATAGGCGGGCCAGAGGCCGACGCGGAACTGGTTGAACCAGAGTTGCTCGTCCGGTGTGGGCGCAAGGGTCGCTGCGACCATGCTGCGGCCGGCGTCGCCTCGCCGTGGCTGGTCGATCAGATAGGTCGAGAAGCCCCGGCGCAGGAAGATCGTCTGGAAGCCCTCACGCCCATCTGCGGTGGTCTCCCAGGTTTTCGCTGACTGCCCGGCCCCGTGCCACATCACGATCGGATAGCGGCGCGCGTTCACCGGGACCTGGTAGAAGGCGTAGACGTGGTCGCCGCGATAGGTCTGTCCGGCGGGCTCCAGCGGCTTCAAAGGATTGAACGTCCCCGGGGCGGCGGACATCGTCCCACCCACCGCGAAGCTGCCTTGGCTCTGGATCGCCAAGGGCTGGTTCACGACCGCCGGCTTGGCTGTAGCTGCGGTAGCGCCCAAGGGGGCGACGCAGACCATCAGGGCCGCGAAGCAAGCAGGCCAGCGGCGCGTCAGGGCGCTCTTCAGATCAACCATTGGTTTGGGCCAGGACAGCCTCAGGCAACCGCGCGCCCTGGATGGTGATCTTCGACGCGGCGTCATCGATGGCGCGGAGGTCGTCGGGCGAAAGGTCGACGTTCACCGCGCCAAGGTTCTCTTCCAGGCGACCCAGCTTCGTGGTGCCGGGGATCGGGACGATCCAGTGCTTCTGAGCCAGCAGCCAGGACAGCGCGACCTGGGCCGGCGTCGCCTGCTTGCCCTCGGCGATTGTTTTGAGCAGCTCGACAACGGCCATGTTGGCGGCGCGCGCCTCGGCCGTGAAGCGCGGGGAGATGGTGCGGAAGTCGGTGGGCGCCAATTGGGTCGCGGGATCGATCTTGCCCGTCAGGAAGCCGGCGCCGAGCGGGCTGAACGGCACGAAGCCAATCCCCAGCTCGCCGCAAACATCCAGGACGCCATTGGCTTCGACGTCCCGCGTCCACAACGAGTACTCGTTCTGCAGAGCGGTGACCGGCTGCACGGCGTGCGCCCGGCGGATCGAGGCGATGCTGGCCTCGGAGAGTCCGAAAAACTTCACCTTCCCCTGCCCGATCAGGTCCTTCACCGCCCCGGCGACATCCTCCATCGGAACGTCGGGATCGACGCGATGCTGGTAGAGGAGCTCGATACGGTCGGTCCGCAGGCGCCGCAGCATGGCGTCGACCACCTGCCTGATGTGGTCCGGACGGCTGTTCAGGCCGCCAAGCCGAGCGCCGCTCTGCGGGTCGATGTCGAACCCGAACTTGGTGGCGATCACCACCTCGTCACGGAACGGCGCGACCGCTTCGCCGAGAACCTCCTCGTTGGCGAACGGACCATAGGCCTCGGCCGTATCGAAGAGAGTCACCCCATGCTCGAACGCCGCGCGGACCATCTGGACGGCCTCGGGCCTTGGCGTCGGCTCGCCGTAGCCGGACGACAGGCCCATGCAGCCATATCCGAGGGCGGAGACCTCAAGGTCTCCCAGATTGCGCTTTTGCATGCTGGCTCCTGCCATCTGATCGCCGGGCGGATCCTGCGACGAGTGACAAACTAGGGCGCGCGCATCTCGCGCATTAGCCGCTAAGATGTGCATGGACCTATATTTGGAGCTTATGAATGCGCCGCGAGGATCTTGGCGGTCTGGCCGCCTTCGTCGCCGTGGCCGAGGAGCGCAGCTTCACCCGCGCCGCCGCAAGACAGGGAACGTCCCAATCGGCCCTGAGCCAGACGGTCAAGCGGCTCGAGGCCCGTCTGGGCGTGCGGCTGCTGACCCGCACCACCCGCAGCGTCGCGCCGACCGAGGCTGGCGAGCAGTTGCTGGCGTCCGTGCGCTTCGCCTTCGACGAGATCGACACCCAGCTCGTCGCGCTGAGCGAACTGCGCGACAAACCCACCGGCACGATCCGCATCACCGCCGGCCACCACGCGGCGGAGTCGGTTCTGTTCCCGGCCCTTGAGCGGCTGCTCCCCGACTACCCGGACGTGAACGTCGAGCTTTCCGTCGACACCGGCTTTCGGGACATCGTCGCCGATCGTTTCGACGCCGGGGTTCGCCTGGGCGAGCGGGTCGAAAAGGACATGATCGCCGTGCGCATAGGCCCGGACCTGCGCATGGCGCTGGTGGGCGCGCCGTCCTACTTCGAGCGACACCCGAGACCGCAGACGCCCCACGATCTGACCGGCCACAACTGCATCAACCTGCGCTTTCCGACCCTGGGCAGCCTCTACACCTGGGAATTCGAGAAGGACGGCCGCGAGCTGAACGTCCGCGTGGAAGGCCAGCTGACGTTCAATGAGACGCGCCTGATCGTCCGGGCGGCGTGCAGCGGCCTCGGCCTGGCCTTCGTTCTGGAAGATCACGTCCTGGAGCATCTGGCGGACGGCCGCCTGGTTCGCGTGCTCGAAGATTGGTGTCCGCCGTTCGCCGGATATCATCTGTACTACCCCAGCCGGCGACAGCACACGCCCGCGTTCGCCATCCTCCTGGACGCGCTGCGACACCGCTGATCGCAGGCGTCGTCCGGCGAAGAATATTGCGGGATCCCTGGCGCGCGACAGGCTTGCGCCATAGTCCCGCCGCACCGCCCGTCTCGATTGGCGGCGGGGGCCGTCTGGTCACGCTTGAAGGTTCAGTTTTGCACAAGAGGTCCGGTCCACGGTCCGCCCTGGCGGTCCTGCTGGCGATGGCTCTGCATGGATTTCTGGTTATCGGGCTGCTCCGGACGCCTGAGGAACCCGCGCGCCGGGAGACCGTCGTCGACGTGATGCTAGCGCCGCCGTGGCGGCGGCCCATGCCGTCGGCGCCGGAGAAGCAAAAGCGCCCGCCGACGCCGGTCAGCGAACACCATTCGGAACGACCGTCACGCCCGGCAGGGCCCGCCGGGCCCGCGGTGAAAGTCACGCCCCAGGCGGCGCCGAACAGCGGCGCTTGGCAGGTGCGCGAAGCTGGACCGCCGGAGCAGGAGGGCGTGCGTCGATCCTTGCGCACCGGCGTCGGCTGTCGATCTGCGAACTTCCTTTCGCTCACCAAGGCCGAGCGAGCGGCCTGCGACGAAAAGCTGGCCGCCGGCGCGAAGGACGCCCGCGCCTACGCCGTCGTCAGCCCCAAGCTGAAGAAGGCGTTCGACGGCGTGTTTGAATGCCCGAAGGACGATGTCTGGTGTGAGTACAAGATCGGCAAGGGCCCCTACCCCGGCCTGTTGACGCCCCGCCGCAAGAAGCAACCCGGCTGGGATTGAGCCCCGTATCCGCCGGGCCGCTAGAGGCCCCCCTGCTGCTCTCCCGGCGCGGGTGCGTCAAGTTTCGGGTTTGCCTCCGACGCGCCAATGCGGCTCCAGTATCTCATGAGCGATGATCAGACCTCGGCCGCGGGCCGCCCACGCGACAGCCTTGCAGCGATCGCCTCCCTGGTTCGTGGAGAAGCCGCCGTCTGGCTGCGCGAGCCCGGCCTTGGTCTGGCCGTCGACGCCGCGCCCCTGACGATCGAGGAGGTGGAAGACGCGCGCGCCAGGTTCATAAGGTTCGAACCTGTGCTCAGCACCCTGTTCCCATCGGGCGGCTGGGACGGCCAGATCCGCTCGGAGCTGATCGCCTACCCGGGGTCCGGCGCCCCGAACCTGCTGGTGAAGTGCGACCACGCCTTGCCCATGGCCGGGTCGGTGAAAGCGCGCGGCGGCGTCTACGAACTGCTCTGCCACGTAGAGGAACTCGCCCTGCGGCGTCGGCTCATTTCACCCGGACAGTCCCTGGAGGCCCTGCTGACGCCAGAGAGCCTTGCGGTCCTTGAGGCGCGTCGGATCGTCGTCGCCAGCACCGGAAATCTGGGCTTCGCGGTCGGCCTGGTGGCTCGGGCGCTGGGCCTTCAGGCCGAGATCCATATGTCCCATGACGCCAAGACCTGGAAGAAGGATCGACTGAAGTCGATCGGCGCCACGGTGATCGAGCACGCCTGCGACTACACCGGCGCCGTGGCCCGCGCACGGAGTTCGGCGGAGGCCGAAGACGCCTACTTCATCGATGATGAAAACTCCCGCCGGCTGTTCGTCGGCTACGCCGCCGCCGCCGCCGAACTGGCCGGCCAGCTCTCGGCGCGCGGCCTCACGGTCGGACCCGACAGCCCGCTGATCGTCTACCTGCCCTGCGGGGTGGGTGGCGCGCCAGGCGGCGTCACCGCCGGCCTGAAGCAGATCTACGGTCAAGACGTGCTGGCGGTCTTCGTCGAGCCGGTCGCCTCGCCCTGTGTCTTGGTCGCCTTGGCCGCCGGCCAGGGCGTACCTGTCAGCGTCTACGACCTCGGGCTCGACAACGACACGATAGCCGACGGCCTCGCTGTGCCCTCGGCTTCGCCCCTCGTTCTCCAAGCCATCGGCCGCAACATCGACGCCGCTGTCGCGGTCACCGATCAGGCCATGGTCCAATGGGTTCGCCGAGCCTGGGCGGAGGCCGGCCTACGGCTGGAGCCCTCGGGCGCCTCGGGTTTCGCCGCGCTGGCTCTGTTTATCGAACGGGCGCGCGTCGCCGGCCTGATCAACCCGACCGCCACGCCGATCCATGTGGTCTGGGCTACGGGCGGCTCCCTCCTGCCCGAGCCGGAGTTCTCCGCTCTGCTGGCGAGCGACGCCGCCTGACTATCTGGAGGGCTCGGCCTCAGGCCGACAGCTCCGCCAGATGGGCGCAGTCGTTGAGGCTGAGCAGGTAGCGATTGAACCATTGATCGTCTTCTCGGAGATGGCTGATACCGCCGGAACTCGATCTGAAATTCACCCAGCCCACGGCGTCCAGCGGCATCCGGATCCAGGCGGCGATGGCGAAGGTGACCGCGTAGCCGTGGGTCACCACGACCTGGGTGGCGCAGGGACTTCGCGCGATCTGGTCCATGGCCCGGTAGATGCGCGTGGCGAACTCGCGCTTGGTCTCGGCGTCCTCGATACCGTCGCGATGATCGAGCCGGTTCCCCTCCTTGGGCGCATAGACCATGCGTTCTTCCAGCCACGCCTCGGGCCGGCCGCCCGCCGATCCGTAGCTGCGCTCGCGCAGGTCGCTCCAGTGCGTCACCTCCGCCCGCAGAGCCTTTGCGATCGGCGCCGCCGTCTGCGCGGTGCGACGAAGGTCTGAGGAGTAGACCTCAATGGGCGATGCATCACCGACCAGCTCGGAGATCCGCTTGGCGATGGCCGCCGCCTGACGATGGCCAAGCTCGGTGAGTTCGCTGTCGTACCAGCCGCCCACCAGGCCTTCGACATGGTGTTGCGACTGGCCGTGAGCCACGAGGTAGATGTCCTTGGCCATGACGCTCCCTTTAGGCGCTGGCCGAGCTGCGAGCGCGCAGCACCTTGGCCGACAGGATGGTCATGCTCAGCGGCAATCCCCACAGGATCGCCTTGATCGCAATGATCAGCGTCTGGTTCGCCTCCCAGCTGACGCCCTTGAACTGCGCCTCCAGCTGGTTCCAAAAGCTCGATGACATCATGCCGGTCGCGTAGGCGCTGGCCACCAGCATGATGATCCATCCGGCAGGCCACCGCCGGACCACGGCCACCGCCGCCCACAGCAGCAAGCCGCCGGCGACATAGTCCTCCAGCAGCGTCACCGGCGTGTGGAGCCAAGCGCCGAACCCGCGGCGAACGGTCTCAAGGACCGGGAACAGGACGCCAAGGATGATCGCCGACGGGACGGCGAAACGGGCGGCAGGGGACATCGCGACCTCCAAAAACCTATTACATGCACCGTGCATGAAATGGGTCCCGGCGGCAACTGCTGACTCAGGGGCGCGTTGCCAGGCGCTTGATCATCGCCTCCAACGCCCGGCGAGGGCCTGGATCGCCGGCGCTTTGAGCCAGCGCCGCCTGGACGCCCGCGCCCAGGATCACCTCGGCGTAGCCGGACACCTCATGGTCTGAGATCAGGTCATCGGACACCCAGTGGCCGAGCGCGTGATGCAGCAGCGGCTCGAAGGCCCCGCGCAGTCCCTCGCGCCATTCGTTCCAGCCCAGCACCACCGGCGCGTCGACGAACAGCAGCCGCCGCCGATGGGGATCCAACGCCAGGTCCATCAGGACGCCGACTCCCTCCCCGAGCTCAGCGACCGAGTGGGCGCGCTCCATTGTCTGGTCGGCGATCAGTTGCGCGGTCTCAGCCAGGACATGGCTGAAGGCGGCGGCGAAAAGTCCGCGCTTGCTGCCGAACTGATACTGCAGCGCCCCGCGCGTGAGGTCCGCCGTCCTGGCGATGGCGTCTTCGCTCAAGGCGTCGAAGCCGTGCTCGCCGAACGCCGCGATCCCCGCCTCCAGCAGGCTGGCGCGGGTCGCATCGGACCATCGGCGCGGCGCTTTGTCCGTTTTCGGCATCAACAGGTCATGGAGCTTGAACCGGCGCCAAGTCAACGCCGCCCGAGGCGGCGCGAAGGTCCGCGGGACCGAAAACGACCCTCGACCCGAAATGGCCTTATTCGAACCATTGCGAAGCTTCGATCGGCTCCCAATCTATATCTCGACAGCGGGATCAGCCGGCCTCCCCCCTCGGCCCCCGCGTCTTCAAGGTCAGCGCCCGCGCCCTCCCCCCGGCGCGGGCGTTGTTCGTTTCAGCCCGGCCCGATCGCCCAGAGCGGCGTCAAGACGCGCGCGTCGGATCGGTCAGGGTCTCGGCCATTTCCTGGTCGGTCAGCGGCTCCATCGCCGCGGCGCGAGTCGGGCGCTCGATCATGCGGTGGATGCGAGGGCGTTCGTCGCCGCGATGCAGGGCGCGCACGTGGTCGGTGATCGTCCGGTCGGCCTCGGTGATCCGCTGATTGTGGCGCACATAGTCCACCCAGGTCGGGGTGTGATAGCGCTCGATCCACACGCGCGGATCGGCCAGGTCGCGGAGCAGCGTCCAGTGACGCGCCCCGTCGCGGCGACGGATACGGCGGCGGTCGGCCATCGCGGCCAGGAACTCGTCGATGTCGCTCTCGTCGATGATGTACTCGATGGTGATGACGATCGGCCCGCTGCGCGGCTCAATCGACAGGGCCAGGTCCGGCTCGGTCCAGGCCCCGATGAGATCGAGGTTGAGGCCCGAGGTGGATGCCAGCGGGACCCGCAGCCCGATCAGGGCGCAGAGGAGCTGGGCCGCGCCGGCCACGCACAGGGTCAGCAACAGCCCCTCGCGCTCGGCGATCATCCCCCAAGTCCAGCTGCCCAGCGCCATGCCGCCGAACGCCGCCATCTGGTAGAGGGCCAGCGCCCGGGCCACGACCCAACGCGGCGCCGACATCTGGACCGTGACATTGAAGGTCGACAGCGCCAGCACCCAGGCGGCGCCGCCGAAGACCAGCGCCGCCATGCCTGCCGCCAGCCAGTTGCTGAACGCCAGGGCGATCGTCGCCACGCCGAACACCACACAGGACCAGCGGACGATCAGCTCGTTGGACATCTTGCTGCGCAGCCGCGTGCTGAGCACCGCCCCGCCCACCGCGCCGGCCCCGAACGCGCCGAGCAGCAGTCCGAAGACCAGAGGGCCGCCGCCCATGGTGTCGCGCGCGACCAGCGGCATCAGCGCCTGCACGGCGCTGGCGGCGAAGCCGAACACCAGCGCGCGGAGCAGCACCGAGCCGATCCGGCCCGACATGGCGGCGTAACGCAGCCCGGTCCACATCGCCACGCCCAGCCCCTCGCGCGGCAGGGTCCGGACATCACGCTCCGGGTTCCACCGGGACAGGACGAAGAGCAGGCCGGTATAGGTGAAGGCGTTGACGGTGAAGGCCGCGGCCGCGCCGGCGGCGGCGACGATCATGCCGCCCACGGCCGGCCCGACGCTGCGCGCCAGGTTGAAGCCCATCGAGTTCAACGCCACCGCGCCGGCGAGATCGCGCCGCGGCACCATCTCCCCCACTGAGGCTTGCCAGGCGGGGCCGTTCATCGCCGCCCCGCAGCCGATCAGGAAGGTGAAGCCTAGCAACACCCAGGGCGTGATCCAGCCCAGCCAGGCGAACAGGCTCAAGGACACCGACACCGTCAGCATGAAGCCCTGCGCCGCCAGCATCATCTTGCGCCGGTCGAAGGTGTCGGCCAGGGCGCCGGCCGGCAGCGACAACAGCATGATCGGCAGGGTGACCGAGGCCTGGACCAGCGCCACCATTCCGGCCGAGCCGATCGAGGTCATCATCCACGAGGCGCCGACCGACTGGATCAACCCGCCGAAGTTCGACGCCAGGCTGGCGAACCACACGGCTCGGAAGATCGGGCTGTCCAGCGAGGCGAGAAGCGACGGTGCTGCAGGCTTGGAGCCCGGATCGGCCGCCGATGGCGGGGAGCTAGACGAACGGTCGCGCCATTTCATCAGGGCAGGCTGATCCTGGGCTTCTGAGGACATCCGGGAACGAGACACCCTGGATACCAGAGGCGCGGCGACTAGCCTTCGCTAAATGTCGCCGCCGGCCTCGCTCAGCCCTTCGCGACGTAGACAGCCTGGGGCGCCATGTATTCCAGCAGGCCGTCCATGCCGTTCTCAACGCCCAGGCCGCTGTTCTTGCGGCCGCCGAACGGGGTGTCGGGACGCAGATTGAGGTTCTGGTTGATCCAGACCGTGCCGGTCTCCATGCGACGGGCGATGGACATCGCCTGGTCCAGGTCCTTGGACCAGACCGCCCCGGCCAGGCCGTACTCGCTGTCGTTAGCGCGATCGATCACCTCGTCGATGTCGGCGAACTTCAGCATCGGCAGGATCGGACCGAACGCCTCCTCCTGCACGACGCGCGAGCCTTCCGGCGGATTGTCGACGATGGTCACCGGTACGAAATAGCCGCCCTCTGGCACCGGGCCGCCCTGGATCAGGGTCAGATTGTTGGCCTTGGCGTCGTCCAGCAGGTTCATCACCCGGTCGTACTGGCGCTTGTTCTGGATCGGCCCCAGGACCGTGCCCTGTTCGCCGCCGTCGCCGACCTTCACCGCCGCGGCGATGCCGGCCAGCCGGTCGCGCAGGCCGTCATAGACGTCCTCGTGCACATAGAGGCGCTTGGTCGCCACGCAGATCTGGGCGGTGTTGAAGAACGCGCCGAAGAAGATCTTCTGCGCCACCTCGTCCAGGTCGACGTCCGGCATCACGATGGCCGCGTCGTTGCCGCCGAGTTCCAGGGTGACGCGCTTGAGATCCTTGGCCGCGCTCTCCATCACCCGCTTGCCGGTCTCGGTGGAGCCGGTGAAGGAGATCTTGTCGAAGCCCGGATGGCTGGTCATCCACGGGCCAAGGTCGTCGCCGCCGCTGATGACGTTGAACACGCCAGGCGGGAAGATGTCGCGGAACAGCTCGCCGATCTTCAGCGTGCAGAGCGGCGTGAACGGCGAGGGCTTCAGCACCATGGTGTTGCCGGCCACCAGGGCCGGGGCGACCTTCCACATGGCCAGGGTGACCGGGAAGTTCCACGGGGCTATCGCGCAGACCACGCCCAGCGGGGCGTAGCGGGTCTCGATGAACTGGGTCGCCGAGTCCTCGGACACATGCACCGGCGGCGTCATCTTCGACACCGCCTGCAGCCAGGCGCCCGCGCCCTGGATCTCCTGCTTGGCGGCGTCGACCGGACGCCCCTGCTCCTTGGTGAACAACCGGCCCAGTTCCTCGGCGTGAGCCAGGAGCGTTTCGCCGGCCTTGCGCACCAGCGCCTGCCGCTCCTCGATCGGCGTCTTGCGCCAGGTCTTGAAGGCCTTGCGGGCGGCCGCCACCGCGGCGTCGAGCTGATCGCGGCTGCAGTCGGGCGCCGCGGCGAAGGCCTGGCCGGTCGCCGGATTGACCACGTCGATCGTGGCCTGCGTGCGCGCCGCCTGGCCGTCGATGGTCATCGTGTAGTCAGCTTGGAAGTTCATGGCGGCGGTTCCCTCTTCGATCGACCGGATGACTGCGCGCGCGTCAGGTCGGCCAGGTTCGCTGGCTTGGACCTGCAATCCGCGCGACGTTTCCGATCACCCCAATGGTTTAGCTGAACGGGGTCACCTGGCCCCGCGCCCTTTGGGTGCGGATTTAATTTTGATCGCGCGAGCCGGTCAATCGAATCTCCACGGCCGGCCGCCACCGGCCGTGGTCTTGGCGGGTCAGTTCATCGTCGGAATGACAAAGCTCTGGTCGACCACGCCGCCGTCGTTGGGCCAACGAGAGGTGACGACCTTGGTGCGCGTGTAGAACCGCACGCCGTCCATCCCGTACTGGTTGAGGTCGCCGAAGCCCGACCGCTTCCAGCCCCCGAAGCTGTGATAGGAGACCGGCACCGGGATCGGCACGTTGATCCCCACCATCCCGACCTCGATCTCGGCGGCGAACTCGCGGGCCGCGGCGCCGTTGCGGGTGAAGATGGCGACGCCGTTGCCGTACTGATGGCGCGAGACCATCTCGATGGCTTCCTGGCTGGTCGCCACGCGGACGATCTGCAGCACCGGGCCGAAGATCTCCTCCTCGTAGGTCTTCATGTTCGGGGTCACGTGATCGAACAGGGTCGGCGCGAGGAAGTAGCCTTCCTCATGGCCCTGAAGCTGGAACCCGCGCCCGTCGATGACCAGCTCGGCGCCCTCATCGACCCCCATCTGGATGTAGTCTTCGATCCGCGCCTTGTGAGCCGCGCTGACCACCGGGCCGTAATGCGCCTCGGCGTCGGAGGAGACCCCGACCCGCAGGGCCTCGATCGCCGGGATCAGCCGGGCCCGCAGCGCCTCGGCCGTCGCCTCGCCGACCGGCACGACCACCGGCAGCGCCATGCACCGCTCGCCGGCCGAGCCGTAGGCCGCGCCCAGGATGTCGCTGACCGCCTGGTCGAGATCGGCGTCGGGCATGATCACGCCGTGGTTCTTGGCCCCGCCCATGCACTGCATGCGCTTGCCGTTCGCCGCCCCGCGCCCATAGACATACTGGGCGATATCCGAGGACCCGACGAAGCTCACCGCCTTGATGTCGCGATGATCGAGGATGGCGTCCACGACGGTCTTGTCGCCATGGACGACGTTCAGCACCCCGGCCGGCAGCCCCGCCTCGATCAGCAGTTCGGCCAGGCGCACCGGGACCGAGGGGTCGCGTTCCGAGGGCTTGAGGATGAAGGCGTTGCCGCAGGCGATGGCCGGCGCCAGCATCCACAGGGGGATCATCGCCGGGAAGTTGAAGGGCGTGATGCCCGCCACCACGCCCAGCGGCTGGCGCATCGAATAGACGTCGATCCCCGGCCCCGCCCCGTCGGTATATTCGCCCTTCAGCAGATGCGGGACGCCGCAGGCGAACTCCACGACATCCAGACCGCGCTGGATATCGCCGACCGCGTCGGAGATCACCTTGCCATGCTCGGACGCCAGCAGGGCGGCGAGCTCGGCCATGTTTTCCTCGATCAGCCGCTTGAACTGGAACATCACCCGGGCCCGGCGCTGCGGATTGACCGCCGCCCAGGTCTTCTGCGCGACCTTCGCCGAGGCGACGGCGCGATCCACCACCCCGGCGTCGCCCAGGATCACCTGCGCCTGGGGCCGCCCCAGACACGGATCGAATACATCCTGCCGGCGGCCGCTCTCGTCGCTGACGCGCGCGCCATCGATGAAGTGCGTGATCGTACGCATGTGGTGGTCCTTGATCTCGTCAGTCGAATTTGGAGGGTGTCAGGCGGGGCTCGCCTCGCGCCTACTTCTTCTTGCGCCAGTAGAGGTCGTACTCGGTGACCCAGGTCTTGCCGCCGTCCTCGGTGGCCAGCGAAAGCTCGCGGACGCCGCCGTCAGGTTGGGCGAACAGGGTCCAGTGCCGCAGCCGCTCGCCGCCGCTGGCGGTGCGCGCGGTGGTCACGTAGCGCATCTCGCCGGGCTTGATCAGCTCGCCCTTGAAGTAGGTCGTGCTGCCGGTGTCCGAGACCCAGAAATAGTGCCAGGACTTCAAGATCTTCGAATAGGTGAAGTGGCCCATGCCATGGCCCTTTGAGGCCGGATCGGTGGGCGTCCAGGTCTCGACGATCGTGCAGCCGTTCAGCGCCCATTCGAGCTTGGCCTCGGCGGTGCGCTTGTCCTTGTTGTAGACGTCCCAGGTCCCGACCGAGAAATCCTGCAGCCGGAAGTTCGGGTCGGCCTGGCAGCTTGCAGCCGGCGCGGCCTGGGCTGATGCGGCGCTGGCCGTCAGAAGGAAGACAGCCGCAACGGCGGCCCCGCTAAAGGCGTGGATCTTGCGCATGTCTGATCTCCGGGCTGGCGTTACGGTCAATGGAGCGAGGCTGTTTCGAGGGGCCGGCATGGGAGGCCCAGGCTGGCGGCGACCGCCTGATTGGTGATCCGCCCCTGATGGATGTTCAGGCCGACGGCGAGGTTCGGATTGTCCGCCAGCGCGCGCATCCCGCGGTCGGCGAGCGCCAGGCCGAATGGCAGCGTCGCGTTGTTGAGCGCGACGCTCGAGGTGGCGGGCACCGATCCTGGCATATTGGCGACGCAGTAGTGGATCACCCCGTCGACCTCGAAGGTCGGCGCGTCGTGCGTCGTCGCGCGCGAGGTCTCGAAGCAGCCGCCCTGGTCGATCGCGACGTCCACCAGCACCGCGCCTGGCCGCATTCGGCCCAGCATCTGGCGGGTGATCAGCTTTGGCGCGCTGGCTCCGGGGATCAGCACCGCCCCGATCACCACGTCGGCCTCGAAACTCTCGCGCTCGATGGCCTCCATGGTCGAGACACAGGTCCTCACCCGTCCGCCAAACAGTTCGTCGAGCTGGCGTAGCCGGGGAATGGATTGATCGATCACGGTGACCTCGGCGCCGAGGCCCACGGCCATGCGGGCCGCATGGGTTCCCACCACGCCGCCGCCAATCACCACGACCCGGGCGGCCGGAACCCCCGGCACCCCGCCCAGCAACAGGCCGCGCCCGCCATTGACGCTCTTGAGCGCCGACGCCGCGGCCTCGATGGCCAGCCGACCGGCGACCTCGCTCATCGGCGCCAGCAGCGGCAGGCCGCCGCGTCCGTCGCTCACCGTCTCATAGGCGATGGCCGAGCAGCCGGATTCGATCAGGCCCCGGGTCTGTTCGGGGTCGGGCGCTAGGTGGAGGTAGGTGAACAGGATCTGGTCCGAGCGCAGACGCGCCCACTCCACGGGCTGCGGCTCCTTGACCTTGATGACCATCTCCGCCTCGCCGAAGATCTCGTCGGGGCTCGACACGATATCGGCGCCCGCCCGGCGATAGATCTCGTCATGGGCGCCGATGGCTCGGCCCGCGCCGGTCTCGATCAAAACCTCATGGCCGCGCGCGACATACTCGCGAACCGCGCCAGGCGTCAGACCGACGCGATATTCGTGATGCTTGATCTCTTTGGGGACGCCAATACGCATCGCCTATCCTCTGATATTCACCACCGACCATCGCCGAGATACTCTGGAGAACGTGCGGATAGTCTCGCCCCCGCCCCTCTTTGCTATGGGCGTTTGAGCTCACCCCGCCTAGATGACTTCGGACCCGCAAACTGGTGCGCGCAGAGCACCAGTTTCGGAGTCAGAGCCGACCGAACGGATAGACGCGCTTCTCCACCACCTCGCTCACCGCGCGGTGAGCCTCCAGGAAGGCGGCGTCGGTGTGCGGGCTGGCCGCGGCGTCGGAATTGGCGATGGAAATCAGGCCGTAAGGCTGGCGACCGACCACGCAAGGACGCTCCGGGCTCTGGGTGTAGGCCCACTCCATCGGGTCGTAGAGGCTGTTGTAGGTATAGGCGTAGCCATGCGGCCAGCGGTTGACCGCGATGCCGGCGATATCGCGCGCCGGATCGAAACCGCCCGCGCCCAGGGTGCGGCCCAGCTGATCGCGGATGTTCCGTTCGAAGGTCTCAAACGACGTGGCCAACAGTTCGGCCCGGCCGACGCGGTGCTGGTCGCGCTTGGGCAGTCCAGGCTTGTTCATGACCTTGACCAGATGCAGCGCGATCGGCTCGTCCGGCGTCTTGGCGTGTTGCAGCCCGCCGAGGCTGGCGGCCTCGGTCAGCTCCACCGACTCGTGGAAGCTGGACGGGCTGGAGATGCGCGCGACGCCGAGCTTGTCGAAGGCGCGCCAGTTGCGGATCGCGACGCTGGTGTAGATCAGCGGCCCCTTGACCCCATAGGCCAGGGCCTCGCGCTGGGCGGCCGGCAGCTCCGGCGCCAGGTACGGAATGAACATGTTCCAGCAGGCCATGATCACCGCCTTGCCTCGAACCCGTTGCAGCTGGCCGGCCTGGACATAGGTCACCAGGGCCTCGGTGGCCTTGGCCACGTCCCCGTCGTGCTTGACGTTGACGACGGTGCTGTTCAGGCGGATCCGCGTGGATTGCCCCTCCACGTCCAGCTTGCCGTAGTCGACCATGGCCAGGCCCATATCCTCCTGGCTGGCGCCGTCGATCGCGCCCGGGATCAACTTGCGCACCAGCAGCCGCGCCACGGTCGCGTTGCCGTCCGGGAAGTGGACCTCGCGCTCGCCGGACTTCTGGCGTCCGTGCTGGCCGCCTGGCAGGTCGGCGAACAATCCCTCGGGCAGGGCCGACAACTTCAGGCCTGCGAAGCCGGGCGATCCGTTCGCCCAGGCATAGAGGGCCGGCATGGCGTCGGCCCCGACGCAGAACGTCCCGCTGCCGGAGTTCTGGTAGAACCAGTAGACCTGCGGATCGACCTTCGCGATCTCGAGCAGGTAGTCCTTGTAGGAGGTGCGGGCCAGGCGCTCCATTTTCTGCGCGCCGGTGAGGCCAGGCAGATAGTCCGGCTGATCGGGGCTCATCAGCCGCAGCATGTCGGCCTGCGCCTTGGCCGATAACGGCGTGGCGGCGAGGGTTTCCGGGGTCATGCCGCGTCGGCCGCCGGGCTTGGCGACCACTAGGCGATCCTTGCCCCAGGTCTCCTTGTCGAAGAAGTAGCCCGAGCCCAGGCCGCGCGAGCGATAGAGGGCGTCGTTGTCCTTGTTGGCGCGCTCATAGCGTTCGACATCGACGCCGATGTCGTCGAGCACGGTCTTGGCCCACTGATTGTAGCGCTCAGGCGACTCGATGTTCAGCGTACCGCCGTTGATCACCAGCAGCTTGCCGTCGACACGGAACTCGTTGCGCTTGGCGTGACCGCCAAAGTCGTCGTGGTTCTCCAAGATCAGCACGCGGGCGTCCGGGCCGACGTCCTTCAGGAAGAAGTGGGCGGCCGCCAGGCCGCTCAACCCCCCGCCGACGATCACTAGGTCGTAGGTCTTGTCGGTCTCGCGCGCCGAGGCGATGTCGAGCGTGCCGTCCCGCAAGGCGTGCGCGGATTCAAACGAGCCCGGATGGCTGCCGCGCATTCCGGTCCGCGCCGGCGGATAGGCCGATTGCGCCGCGGGCTTCGCCGCAGCGGCCGAGGCCGCGCCGGGGACGCCGAGCGCGCCGACCGCCACGCTCGCTCCGTTGACGAAGTCGCGGCGACTGATCGACCGGTCCATTCCAAGGCTGCGATCGTTGGACATCGTCATGATCCGTTCGGTTGGGTCTTGTGAGACGCCGCGCCCGGGCGTTGGGACGCCCCGTCAGCGCGCCGCCCCATCTTGGGCCCGGTGGGCGTCCGGTGAAGTTGCCAAGCAGCGCCGGGGCTGGTGTGCTTCGATCACCGGGACGGTCAGGCGACCGCCCCGATCGCCTCGCGCAGGGTCTCGACGATGTGGTCGATCTGGGCGAGCTCGACGATGAACGGCGGCGAAAGCGCGATCACATCGCCGGTCACCCGCACCAGGACGCCCTTATCAAAGCAACGGTTGAACACCTCGGTTGCGCGTGCGCCGGGCGCGCCAGGCCTCGACGCCAGCTCGATCGCGGCCATCAATCCAAGGTTCCGAATATCCGTCACGTGGGCGACGCCCCGCAGGGAGTGCACCTGGTCCTCGAAGTGGGGCGAGATGTCCGCGCAGCGCTGGAACAGGCCCTCCTCCTCATAGACGTCGAGGGTCGCCATGGCGGCGGCGCAGGCCAACGGATGTCCCGAATAGGTATAGCCATGGAAGAGCTCGATGCCCCCGTTCGAGGCGTCGGCGATCGCATCGAAAATCCCTTCCCGGGTGATCACGCCGCCCATGGGCACGGCGCCGTTCGTGACGCCCTTGGCGATGGTGATCATGTCCGGCGTCACGCCGAACCAGTCGGCGCCGAACGGCGTCCCCAGACGGCCAAAGCCCGTGATCACCTCATCGAAGATCAGCAGGATGCCGTGCTGGTCGCAGATCTTGCGCAGGCGCTGCAGATAGCCGGCCGGCGGAGGCAGCACCCCGGTCGAGCCGGCGACAGGCTCGACAATCACCGCGGCGATGGTCGAGGCGTCGTGCAGGGCGACCAGCCGTTCAAGGTCGTCGGCCAGTTCGACGCCATGCTCGGGCAGCCCCCGCGAAAAGCCGTTCCGCTCGATGTCCAGCGTATGGCGCAGGTGATCCACGCCCGGAAGCAGGGTGCCGAACGTTCGGCGGTTGGCCGGAATTCCCCCGACCGAAATTCCGCCGAACCCGACCCCGTGATAGCCGCGCTCGCGGCCGATCAGCCGGGTGCGCCCAGCCTCCCCGCGCGCGCGATGGTAGGCCAGCGCGATCTTCAGGGCGCTGTCGGCGGCCTCGGAGCCCGAGTTGCAATAGAAGACCTGGCTGAACCCGGCGGGCGCCATCGCGACCAGCCGCGACGACAGCTCGAAAGCCATCGAATGGGCGAGCTGGAACTGAGGGGCGAAGTCGAGGTTCGCGGCCTGCTTCTGAATAGCCTCGACGATCTTGCGGCGATTGTGCCCAGCATTTGAGCACCAGAGTCCCGAGACGGCGTCGAGGATCTGCCGTCCGTCGTTGGTCTGATAGTACATGCCGTCGGCCGACATCAGCATCTTGGGCGCGGCCTTGAAGGCGCGGTTGGCGGTGAACGGAAGCCAGTAGGCCTCCAAGTCGTTGGGTATGGTCACTGCCGCTCCTGAAATGCGCGCCGAGGGCCTCGCCGTCGCCGGCTGAAGGCCTCGGGGTAGGTTTACATCGGCCTGGGCCGCGCGCCGGGCCTCCGCAGGAAGCAACTCGCCGCGCGAGCTTCGGCGTCACTGTTGACGTAGGAAGTTCCGCCCATTCCGTGGAGGTGCTTACGCCACGCCGTCTGGTGACCGGGCGACACCTCGGCGCGGGACGTCTGAGCATCGCGCCGGACCGTGGTGCGAACTGCACATCCCACAGGCGAATTACGGTCTATGCGCCTGTAGCCCCCTAGCGCCTTTGACAAGGAATACCGCCTGTGTTGGGCTCCGCGCCGGCCTGGGGAGGGCCGCAATAATGAGTGACGTCGAATCGCCGCGCCCTGGCGCGCCAAGCATCGTCGCCGACCGTCGGGCTATCCCGCCCTTCGCATCCTTGCGCGCCTTCGAGGCCGTGGGACGGGTGGGCGGCATCCGCAAGGCCGCGCTCGAGCTCTCGGTCGACCACGCGGTCGTCAGCCGCCACCTGCGCGCCCTGGAGGCGTGGCTCGGCGTGGCGCTGTTCGATCGCAGCTCCTCGGTCCCGCGCCTGAACGCCACCGGGCGGCACTATCACCAGTCCATCGCCGCCTCCATCACCGACATCGCCCGCGCCACCCGTGACGTGGTGGGCTCCCAAAAGGGCGAGCGGCTGCTGATCTGGTGCGTGCCGGGCTTCGCCAGCCGCTGGTTGGCCGCCAACCTCGACCTCTTCGCGCAACTGCATCCGGGTATCGAGATCGAACTGAGGCCGACCGACACCAGCCCGGCGTTCGGGTCCGACGAGGCCGACGGCGACATCCGCTTCGTGCGCGACATCGGCGGCGGCGGCCCCCCGCCCGGCGTCGACTGGCTGACCTTCGCCAGACCCAGCGTCGTTCCGGTCGCCAGCCATGACTGGATCGCGACCCATCCGCCGATCAAGACCCCCTGGGACCTGGTCGACCTGCGCCTGCTGCACGAAGAGAGCGACGAGGAGTGGCGGGCCTGGTTCATCGCCCATGACCTCGCCGTCGGCGCACGACTGCTGGGCCCGCGGCTTTGGCACGCCCACCTCACCCTAGACGCCGCCCGCCGGGGTCAGGGCGTGGCCCTGGCCAATCCGTTCCTGATCGCCGACGACATCTCCGAAGGCTTCCTGAAAGTCGTCGGCCAGCAGCCTGGCCGCGAGGTCGGCGCGAAGATCGGCGCCTATGTGTTCGCCACCCGCGAGGACGCCGTCGCCCGCCCGGCTATGCGCAAGTTCCGCGACTGGCTCGCGGCCCGGGCCGGGGCGTTCCTGCAGGATCGGGAGATGGCCGAGCCGCCGATTGAGCGCGCCGTCCTGGCGCACGCGGCCCTCTCCGTCCAGTAGCCGGCGCCGGCCGCGAAGACGGCGCCTTCAGAACGCAAAACAGGGGCCTGAAAAGGCCCCTGTTCGCATGACTTGTAGTGTCTCCGGGGCGTCGCCCCGGAGACTAGGCGTCAGAACTTCGCGGTCACCCGGGCGTACCAGAAGCCGCCGTTGTACCCGAAGGGCGCGGAGTCGGAGTAGCGCGCGCCGTCGACGGCCGACTGGGTGCTTTCGTACCAGTTGGACACCGCCGCGCCGGCCGGTTGCGGCGCATAGAAGCCCCGCGCCCTGGCGTTCCGGTCGGGATAGTTGTCGAGCAGGTTCTCGACGCCCATGGCCACCGAGTAGTGATTGGCGAATTCGTAGCGGGCCTCGAGGTCGAGGGTGATCTCCTCGCCGAACTTCAGGACCCCGCCGTTCACCGGCAGCGCGTAGTTGACGTACGAGCCGTAGTAGTTGGCCCGCGCCGTGATCGACAGCGGCCCATTGCTCCAGTTCTCGGTCAGCGACCCCCGCAGCGTGGGCAGCGAATTCTCCAGGTTGCCCTTGGAGACGTCGTTGATGATCAGGGGATTACGCTCGATCACCTTGGTCTGGTTGTAGTTGGCGGTGAGCGTGGTGTTGAACCGCCCGAAGTCGGTCGTCAGCCGATGGCTGGCGACCACGTCCAGGCCCTGGGTGCGGGTGGCGAAGGCGTTGGTGAAGTAAGCCAGATTGCCGATGGTCTGCCAGTTGGTGACCCCCAGCTCGCGCAGTTTCTCACGCGTGGCCGCCTCCGCCGCCGGGTTGGCGGTGTTGATGATCTGGAACTGCTGCGAGCGGCCCAGACGGTCGGTGACCTTGATGTTGTAGTAGTCGATCGTCACCGTCACCGAGGGGAACGGCTGCCACACCATGCCGCCGCTGAGGTTGACCGACTTCTCAGGCGTCAGCGGCTTGGCGCCGAAGAAGATCGAGGCCGGGTCGGTGGGCGGCAGCGTCACGTTCTCCGTTGGGTTCGGCCCCACGAAGCCGGTGACGCCGGCGGCGGTGTAGAGCTGCCCGGCGGTCGGCGCCCGGAAGCCGGTGCTGGCCGCGCCGCGAACCGCGAAGGTGTCGCTCAACTCGTAGCGGCCCGACACCTTGGCGTTGGTGGTGCCGCCGAAGTCGGAGAAGTGCTCGTAACGGACGGCGACGCCGAGCGAGAACGCATCGGTGATGTCGCCTTCAGCGTCGCCGTAGATGGCGTAGCTGTCGCGCGAACTGTCGGTGGTGAACTTCGGCGCGAAGCCCGGGAAGCCGTTGGACGAAGGCGCCTGGGTGGCGGTGCCGCCGTTGCTCAGCCGCTGGAAGGCGTAGGGTCCGACCGCATAGGACGCCGGATCGCCGACGCCGATGATGTAGCGCTCCTTGCGGTACTCCGTCCCGGCCGCCAGGGTCACCGGGCTCGCGAGCCCGATCTCCAGCGGATAGGAGAAGTCGGCGTTGAAGCTGGTGTCTTCCTCGACCAGCTTGCCGGCGTAGAAGCTGGTCGGCGAGTTGGGGCCGAGCGACAGGTTCAGCGTGTTGTTGATGTGATAGACGACCTCGCTGCGCCCACGGCTGGCGCTGATGTCGTAGCGCAGGCCCGAGCCGAGCGTGCCCCGGATCCCGCCCGCCAGGGACATGTCCTTGATGTCGCCGATGAAGCGCGGATTGTACCCGTAGGGGAAGACCGACAGGAAGCTGAAGGTCTTGCCCGAGACGTCGTATGTGCCGTTCGGCAGCTGGTCGAGATAGATGGTGTTGAACACCGACGAGGCCGGATAGAGCTGAGTTCCGACGCCGCTCTGGGCGACGCCGACCGCCGAATAGGGTTGGCGGAAGTTGAACTCCGACTCCTGGTGGCTCTTGCCGTAGTTGCCGAAGGCGTAGAGCTCGGCGGCCTCGGAGATCTCGAAGGCGCTGTTGATGAAGACGCGGCCGGCTTCGACGTCCGGATCACCGATCCGCTGGGCGGGATCCTTGATGTGCGAGGCGATGTCGGGCCGGGTGCCCCGCAGAGCCAGGACGCCGGGCCGGTCGCCGCCGCGGCTGGTCTCCAGGCTGCGCAGATATTCGCCGCTGACGCTGATGAAGCCCCGGTCGGTGATCGGCAGGCCGATATTGGCCGACAGCTGGGTCGAGCCCCCGTCGCCCTTGTAATATTCGCCATACTTCGCAGCCATCTCGACGCCGCTGTTGTTGCGCTTGAGGCTGTAGTTGATCACCCCGGCGATGGCGTCCGAGCCGTACTGGGCCGAGGCGCCGTCACGCAGCACTTCGACACGCTCAATAGCCATGGACGGGATCTGCGCCAGGTCGACGGCCTGGGCGCCGCTGGCCAGCGCGCCGCCGTTGATCTGCACCAGGGCCGAGCGGTGACGGCGCTTGCCGTTCACCAGCACCAGGATCTGGTCTGGCGGCAGGCCGCGCAGGGTGGGCGGTCGCACAAAGGCCGAGCCGTCGGAATTGATCCCGACGAAGCGTCCGACGTTGAACGACGGCACCAGGTTGCGGAGCATCACGTTCATGTCGCCGGACGGCTGCTGGGCCAGGTCGCTGGCCGATAGGACGTCGATCGGCACCGCACTGTCGGCGACCGAGCGGTCGGTCCGGCGCGTGCCGGTGACGATCAGGGTCTCGACGTCGGTCTCACCCCCGGCCGAGCTCGACGCTTGCTGCGCAGATGCGCTGTCGGCAAACATCAAGGCCGTGGCCAAGGCCAGATAGCAGGATGTGTTTCTATAATTGCGCAAATCGATCCCCCAGTTTTTGAGCATATTGAAAAGCCAAGACAGTGTTAGACCGACGCGCGGCGCCCAATCTGCAGCCGTCCGGCGCGACATCGCACAGTTTTTAAGCTTACGGTCCCCAACCTCGACGCGGATCAATTCAAGACACGCCACGTCGTTGGCTTTTAGACTGTTGCCGTCCTGTAACTTTATGAGAAGGAGCCAAAAAGAGGGCTGGACGGTGCTATGTCGTCACCACTCTACTTGGCCGCGCAGACAGCTTTGGCGCGAGGAACGGCCCGCGAGGCCGCAGGCGCCCTCATCACGGCGCGAACGCCATGACGCGGGAGCTTTCCGATCTCAGGAGCGGCGGTCAGGCCAAGGTCAAAGGGCCGGCCTGACCGCGCTGCGTCAGCGACTGGCGAGCGCCGTCAACCGGGCCCTGCGCCGCCGAACCACCAGGTAGCAGGCCACGACCAGGGCCATGACGAACAGGCTGGAATAGAGTTGGCTGGCGAGTTCCGGCGTGCCGGCCATGGCCAGCAGCACCCCGCCGATGCCCAGGATGACGCCGTAGGTCGACCAGGGATGGAACCACATTCTGATCGCCGGCGGCGCGACGCCGGCCTGATCCAGCAGCTTGCGGCGCTTGAGATAGGCCAGGCACAGCAGGACATAGATGAACAGCATGATCGCGCCCGAGGCGTTGACCAGGAAGCTGAACACCACCTGCGGAGAGAGCACCGAGGCGCCCAGCGCCAGATACCCGAACAGGCTGCCGACCAGGATCGCGCGGACCGGGACGCGGCGGCTGTTCACATCGACCAGGAACTGCGGCGCGTCGCCTCGCGAGGCCAGGACGAACAGGACCCGCGAGGTCACATAGAGGCCGGAGTTGAGGCAGGACAGCACGGCGATCAGGACGATCACGCTCATGATCACGCCCGCGCCCGGAATGTTCATGCCTTCCAGCGCCGTGGTGAAGGGTGAGATCCCCGCCTGGATCGAGGTCCACGGCACCACCGAGACGATCAGGAAGATCGAGACCACATAGAACAGCAGGATCCGCGCGGCGACCGAGCTGGTGATGCGCGCGATGGTCTTCTCCGGCTCATCGGCCTCGGCCGCGGCGATGGTGGCGATCTCGGCGCCGGTCAGCGCGAAGATCACGCTGGTGACGCCGGCCAGGACGGCCACCGGGCCGGAGGGCGCGAACCCGCCGTGGGCGATGAGGTTGGAGAAGGTCATGGCGCCGGTCCCGTTGAGACCGAAGGCGTAGGCGCCGGCGATGGCGATGAAGGCGATGATGCCGGCGACCTTGAGTGAGGAGAGCCAGAACTCGAACTCGCCATAGGACCGTGTGGAGGTCAGGTTCACCGCGGTCAGCGCGGTCAGCAGGACCAGCCCGATCTGCCAGGTCTCGAACGGCAGCCATTGCCGCAAGATGACCGCGCCGGCGATCGCCTCGATGGCGACGACCACCACCCAGAAATACCAATAGAGCCAACCGGTGACGAACCCGCCCCAGTCCCCGAGGCCCAGGCGCACGAACTCGGTGAACGAGCCGACGCCCGGCTCGGAGATGGCCATCTCGCTGAGGATCCGCATGACCAGCAGGACCAGCAGCCCGGCGATCGCATAGCTGATCACCACCGCCGGACCGACCGTCGCGATCGAGGTGCTGCTGCCGACGAAGAGACCCGCGCCGATGATCCCGCCGATGGCGATCATGGAGACGTGCCGCGATTTCAGCGAACGGCCGAGGCCGTCCCCCTCCTCAGGTTTGATCGAGCCGCTCATCACGCAATTCCTCCGTCGGGTCGCCTCCGGTCCCCACTACGGCCAGATGGTCGATCCTATTCATGACAAGGCCGCCGGCTGGCCCAAGACGCCAAATTGCAAGCGTCCCGGTGACCGACCGTCACCAGCGCGCCGCCTGGGCGCCACCGACCTGAACTGATCAATCCGGCGGCGCCGTCAGCGGGGCCCAAGCTTTAGACAAGGCCGCGACTGTAGAGGCAGTCGTGAACCGCGCGTTGCGCCTGGTCGATCGCCTCATTGGTGAAGGCCGCGGCGCCGGCGTCGGCGTTGGCGATGGCGATCCGTCCAAAGGCCTTGCGCCCAATGACGTGCGGCCGTTCGTGTTCGGCGAAGGCCGGATCGCCCAGGGTGTCGTAGGTGTAGGAATAGCCGTGCGGCCAGCGGTTGACGGTGATCCCCAGGATGTCCCGGCCCGGATCGAAACCGCCGCCAGCCAGGCTGCGCGCCATCTGCGAGCGGATCTCCCGTTCGATGGTCTCGAACGGCGTGGCCAGCATGTCCATCCGCCCGAGCCGGTGCTGCTCCTTGCGCGGCAATCCGGGGGTGTTGGGGTTGCGCCCCATGTGGACGACAATCGGCTGATCGGGGTTCGAGGCGAAGTCGTAGCCCTTCATCGAGACCGGGATGTCGAGGCCGAAATTACTGTGATAGCCGGTCGGGGCCGAGACGCTCTGGATGCCCAGCGCCTTGAACGCCTTCCAGTTCCGCAGGAACACGTTGGTGTACTGCATCGGCACCTTGGAGGCGTAGGCCAGGGCCTGCTTCTGGGGCTCCGGCAAGCCAGGCACGATGAAGCGGATGATATTGTTGAAGCAGGCCATCACCACATTGGCCCCGCGCACGCTGCGCAGTTCGCCATTGGTCGAATAGACCACCTTCACCGATCGGGCGGTGGCGGGGTCGCCCTCATGCTCGGCCAGGACCACGGTGCTGTTCAACCGGATGCGGACAGGCTGGTTCGCGCGGTCGAGCTTGGCGTAGTCGACCCGCGCGGTCGCCACGCTGTCGGCGTCCAGGACTCCTGGCAGCGCCTCCGGGACCAGCCGGTTGACCAGCAGACGCGCAATGGTGGCGTTGCCGTCCGGGAAGTGGGCGTCATACTCGGTCTCGAAGGCCGGCTCGCCGTCGATCACCATGCCGGCGAAGCCCGGGGCCCGCGACCTGGAGGCGATATAGGCCGGGCAGGTGTCGACCCGCATGTTGTTGCGGAAACCCTGGCCGGCGAAGAAGGGCAGCGCCGCCGGCGTAATCCCCACATGGTCGATCAGGAACTGCTGGTAGCTGATCGCCTTCAGGGCGGCCGCCTTCCCCTTCGGGTCGAGGCTGGGCATGTAGTCGATCTTGTCGGTGTGGAGGCGCAGCAGATCGGCCCGCACCTTGGCGCTCAGCGGCGCTTCCTTCAGGAAGACCGGCCACGGCTTGACCCCCTGCCCGACCACCAGACGGTCGACGCCGAAGTGCTCCTTGTCGAAGAAGGTGCCGCGCCCCAGGCCTTTGTAGAGGTCCTTGTTGACCTTGCGCTGCATGGCCGGGACGTCGATCCCCAGATCCTTGATCAGCGACCGCGCCGTGAAGCTGTAGGGATAGGGCGTCTCGATGCTCATCGTGCCGCCGTAGCCGAGATAGACCCGGCCCTCGTGACGGAACTCGTTGCGCTTGGCGTGACCGCCGAAATCGTCGTGGTTGTCGAGGATCAGGATCCTGGCGTTCTCGCCCATCATCTCGCGATAGAAATAGGCGGCCGACAGGCCCGAGATCCCGCCGCCGACGACGACCAGATCATAGCTCTCGCCGGTGTCGGCGGCCGCGGCGCCCGGCGAAAACCCGCCGTCGCGCGCCTGGTGCGCCTGTTCGAACGAGCCGACATGCTGGCCACGCAGGCCGGTCAGCTTGGGAGGATAATAGGCCGGATCAGGACCGCCGGCGGGAGCTCCGGCGCCGCCGGAGACCTGGGCCGCGGCCGATCCGGGCTGGAATGTCGTCGAGGCCGCCACGGCCACCGCCGCGCCGGCCAGAAAGTCCCGCCGCGCGATCGGCCGGTCCATTCCAAGGTTCTTGTCGTCTCGTTTCATCGTCATCACCCCAAAAGCAACCTCGGCGGCCCCACGCCGGCGAGCAGATGCGAAAGCCGTCGCGGTCGGCGCCGCAGGCAACACGCCAATTCTTCAGCAGGCCGATGGCCTGACCGTTCAGCCCGGCTCCACCTCGATGCAGACCGTCTTGGTGTCGAGATAGTCGCGGATGCCGAACAGCGAGCCTTCCCGGCCGAGCCCCGACTCCTTGACCCCGCCGAACGGCGCCACCTCGCTGGAGATCAGGCCGGTGTTGACCCCGACCATCCCGTATTCCAACGCCTCGGTGACCCGCCACGACCTGCTGGAGTCGCGCGTATAGACATAGGCCGCCAGCCCGGCGGTGGTGGCGTTGGCCATGGCGATCACCTCGGCTTCGGTGGTGAAGCGCACCAGTCCGGCCAAGGGCCCGAAGGTTTCCTCCCGGCACAGCAGGGCGTCCGCCGGCACCTCGGTCAGCACCGTGGGACCAAAGAACGAGCCGCCGAGATCCAGCGCCTCTCCTCCGGTCCTCAGCTGCGCGCCGCGATCCAGCGCATCGCACACATGGGCCTGGACCTTGGCGATCGCCCGCTCATCGATCAGCGGACCAAGGCCGATGTCGTCGCTAAGACCATCGCCGATCACCAGGGCCTTGGCGGCGGCCGTGAGCCGCTCAGCGAAGGCGTCGTAGATCTGCGCCTGCACATAGATCCGATTGGCGCAGACGCAGGTCTGGCCGGCGTTGCGGAATTTCGAAGCCATCGCCCCCTGAACCGCCTTTTCCAGATCCGCGTCGTCGAAGACGATGAATGGGGCGTTGCCGCCAAGCTCCAGGGAGACCCGCTTGACGGTGCTCGCGCACCGGGCCGCCAGCATCTTTCCGACCGGGGTCGATCCGGTGAAGGTGAACTTGCGCACCCGCGGATCGGTGGTCAGCACCTCTCCGATCGGCGCGGCGTCGCCGGTGACCACATTGAAGACCCCGTCCGGAACCCCAGCCTCCTGCGCCAACACGGCGAGCGCCAAGGCCGAGAACGGCGTCAGTTCCGAAGGCTTCAGCACCACCGTGCAGCCGACGGCCAGGGCCGGTCCGACCTTGCGGGTGATCATCGCGGCCGGGAAGTTCCACGGCGTCACCGCGCCCACCACGCCCACCGGTTCCTGCAACGCCAGCAGGCGCTTGTCGGCAAGGTGCCCTGGGATGGTCACGCCATAGGCGCGCTTGGCCTCCTCGGCGAACCACTCGATGAACGAGGCGGCGTAGGCCACCTCGCCCCGGGACTCGGTCAAGGGTTTGCCCTGCTCGGCGGTCATCAGCCGGGCCAGATCCTCGACGTGATCGAGGATCAATCCATGCCAACGCTTCAGGATCACCGAGCGCTGCTTGCCGCTCAGTCCGCGCCAGGCGGGAAAGGCGGCATGGGCGGCGGCGACCGCCTGCTCGGCGGCCTGCGCGCCCAGGCGCGGCACGGCGCCCAAGGTCCGACCATTGGCGGGGTTGATCACCGCGATCTGGTCTTCGTGGCCGACCCATCGCCCGCCGATGAAGGCCTGCTCCCGCACGAGGTCGGGACGCGACAGGCCGATGCGCTCGATCTCGCTCGAAACCGTCAGCACGCTCACTGCGCCCCGACCGCGCCCAGGGCTTGTTCCAGCAGGCCAAGCCCCTCTTCGACGATCTCGTCCGACGCGGTGAGCGGGACCAGAACCCGCAAGGTCTCGCCGTACTTTCCGCAGGTCAGGAGGACCAGTCCATGCTCCAACGCGCTGGCCGCCACCGCCTTGGCTCCCGCGCCATCGGGAGCCCCGCTTCCGGTGACGATATCGAACGCGACCATCGCGCCAGGGCCCCGCGGTTCGGAGACGCGGGCTAGGTCGTTGCGCAGGGCGAAGCCCCGCACGCGGGCCTTGATCATCTCCCCGATCGCGTCGGCCCGCCCGAGCAGGCCTTCTTCCTCGATGACGTCGAGCACAGCCAGGGCCGCGGCGCAGGCCACCGGCGACCCGCCATAGGTGCCGCCCAGTCCGCCCGGCTCGACAGTGTCCATGATCGCGGCGCGGCCGATCACCCCCGACAGGGGGAAACCGCCGGCCAGCGACTTGGCGACCGCCACCATGTCGGGCTCGACCGGATAGTGCTCGATCCCGAACATCTTGCCGGTGCGGGCGAAGCCGGTCTGGACCTCGTCGGCGATCAGCAGGATGCCGAACTTGTCGCAGATCTGCCGGAGCGCCACCATCAACTCGACCGGGGCCGGGTTGAAACCGCCCTCCCCCTGCACCGGCTCGATGATGATCGCCGCGACACGGTCGGGCGCCACGTCGGCGGCGAACACCAGGTCGAGCGAGCGCATCGCGTCCTCGACCGTGACGCCGCGTCGGGCGTCGGGGAACGGCAGGTGATAGATCTCGGCCGGGCCGGGGCCGAAGTTCTGCTTGTAGGGCGCGACCTTGCCGGTCAGGCCCATGGTCAGCATCGTGCGGCCATGGAATCCGCCGGCGAAGGCGATCACCGCCGAACGGCCGGTGGCCGCCCGGGCGATCTTGATGGTGTTCTCGACCGCCTCGGCGCCGGTGGTGAAGAAGATGGTCTTGGCCGGCCCGCTGAACGGCGCCACCGCGTTGAGCCGCTCGGCCAGCAGGATGTAGGGCTCGTAGGGCAGCACCTGGAAGGCGGTGTGGGTGTAGAGCCCGAGCTGCTTCTGAACCGCGTCGATCACGCGCGGATGCCGATGGCCGACGTTCAGCACGGCGATCCCGCCGGCGAAGTCGATATAGCGACGCCCCTCGACGTCCCAGATCTCGGCGTTCTCGGCGCGCGCGGCGTAGGTTCCGGTGGCGTTGCCGACGCCGCGCGGAACGGCGGCGAACCGGCGGCTGTGGAGGTCAGCGTTCAGGGACAAGGCGATCACTCATGGTTTGATACGGCGCCGGCGATAATCCCGATGGGAAGGCGGGCCGGCGAACGCCTCCGGCATCGAAGCGGCGGCCGATGGCCACCGCTTCCGCATCCCGCCCGAAAATCGGGCGGGCCTCACTATGGCGACTAGCGCCGGTAGGTGACGGTCACCCCGACCGTCCGCGGGCGGAAGGTCGACTGGGTGAACAACAGGGTCTCGGTGTCGCTATGTCCGCGCGACCGCAGCGGCGAGGCGTCGAGCAGGTTGTCGACGAACAACGACACATTGGCGTTCCCACCGATGATCGCCCCGGCCCGCAGGTTCACCATGTTGGTGGCGTCAGGCTTGACGTTTTCCGGATCGTAGCCGCGGTTGCGCGGGTCCTCGCTAGGCACCAGGCCGTCCCGCTTGCTGGTGTACTGATAGTCGGCGCGAACGTACCCAGAGTGGTCGAACAGCGGGAAGTCGTACTGGGCCCCCAGCGCGACGGTCCACGGCGGGCTGCCCAGAGAGTTGCCCTTGCTGACGATGATCCGGTTCGCGGCGAACTGGGTGGTGCTGGTGTATTCGGCGTCGGTGTAACCGACCGCCGCGTCGATGCTCAGGCCTTCAACCGGCGTCAGCGTCGCCTGGATATCGAAGCCTCGGCTTCGCGCGTTCCCCAGGTTGTCCGTGAACTGGATGGCGCAGCTGGGCAGGTTCACGCCCTGCTGAATTCCGGTCCACTCGATGTGATAAACGCTGGCGGCGACCTGGAGCTTGCGGTCGAACAGGCGGTTCTTGGTCCCCAATTCCCAGCTGGCCACGGTGTCGGAGCTGTAGGACGACGGCGCGCCGGTCAGGCCAAAGGCGTTCAGGCTCACCCGGCAGGCGTCGACCGGCACGGGCGGATTGGCGCCCCCGACCCGGAAGCCCTTGGACCAGGTCGCATAGAACAGGTTGTTGGGGTCAGCCTGGAACGCCAGGCCGAGCTTTGGCGTGAACGGCTTCTCAGAGCTGTTCCCCTCGCCCTCGGTGCGGCCATAGTTCTGCGAACCGTCGGCGAAGTTCGTGAAGGCGAACTTGGCCTTTGCGTAGCGCGCGCCGGCCGTGACCTTCAACTGGTCGGTGAGCGCATAGGTCAGATCGGCGAAGGCGGCGATCTGAGTCTCCGTCGCCCGGGTCTGGTTGATGTAGCTGTCCTGCCCGAACATCGGGTACTCGAAGTACTCTTCCAGCGTCTGCCCGAAGGCGAACGGGAACAGGGCTTCGACCGCAGGCTCGACCAGCTCCTCGGTGCTGGACTGACGGTTACGCTGATAGAAGACGCCCGCCACCCAGGTCAGCCGCGCCTCGGGGTCGGCGGACTGGATGCGGACCTCCTGCGTGAAGTTCCGTTGCGTGTTCGTCACCACCGCCGGGCTGAGATACCGGGGCAGCGCCTGGTTGATGCCGGTCGACGTCAGGAACGGATAGAGCGGAGCCCCTTCACCGACCTCGTCCAGATAGAGGCTCTGATAGTAGGACAGGTTGTAGATCGTCCCGTCGTAGCCGGTCGTGTTGTTGCGGTGGAAATAGCTGGTGTTCGAGACGATCCTCACCGCCCCGACATCGTACTGAATGTTCAGGGCCGGCATGTAGAAGCTGTCGCGGCTGCCGCGATATTCCGGGCTGCTCTTGCGGAAGACGCCGTCCCCGCGGTCCGAGATCCCCTCGAAGAACGTGTCGTTATCGCGGGTGGTGCGCTTCTGATACTGGACGGACGGCGTGACCAGCAGCCCGTCGATCGGCTGGAAGGCCAGCGCGCCGCGCAACACCGAAACCCGGCCGGAGTTGGCGTTCTTGTCGTTGACGATCCCGCGCGGGTTGGCCGCGCTGATCGAGGCGTTGTCGACCCGGTCGATCCAGCCGGCGTCCTGGCGTTGCCAGGCGCTGAAGCGGACGCCGATCTTGTCCTCGATCAGAGGCCCACCGAACGCCGCGCCGCCCTCGTAGCTCGTGCCGCCGTATCGGGTCTTCGAGACCTCGGCGCGGCCAAAGCCGCTGTACTGCGTCAGACTTGGCTGCGGGGTGATGTAGCGCACGGTGCCGCCCTGCGACCCGGCGCCGAACAGCGTGCCCTGGGGTCCGCGCAACACCTCGACCCGTTCGAGGTCGAAGATCGCCGGCAGCGAATCGTCGGCGCTGAAGCCCAAGGAGCGCATCTGAATCGGGGTGTCGTCGATATAGACCCCGGTGGTGCCTGAGCCCGCGCCCGACGAGATGCCGCGGATGCTGATGGAGTTGTCGCCGGAGTCGAAGCGCACACCAGGCGTGAAGCGGGCGACGTCCTCGAAGGACTTCACACCCTTCTTGTCCATCGTCTCCTGAGTATAGGCGCTAACGCTGAGCGGCACGCGTGACAGCACCTGCGCCTGGCGTGTGGCTGTGACGACGATCTCCTCCACCTCCACCGATTTAGCGGTCTGCGCGTGGGCCATCCCAGCCGAGCTGAGCAATGCGCTCGACAGGAACAGGATGGACTTCAAGGACGTCTTGGATGGCGTCATCTCATCACCTTCGATCATGCCCCTGGCCGACCGCCGAAAGCAGCCTGACCGGAGCGATGCAATGAGAAGTCACGCGCGGAGCATAGACGGCGCGATCGGCGCCAAGTTGTTTCTACGCCATCAAGTTGACTATCGCGCTGTGCTCCCCCGTCCAACAATTCTCATCTGGGGCTGATGACGTATAGATGACAAAGCAACCAGCCTCCGGTGACGTGAGAGCACCGTAATAGGCCGAGTTGCTTTCAAGAGTGCAATACACGCACGCGCGCGCCGCAGACCAAGGCCCGCGGCGCGGCGTCATTCAGGCAGGTGAGACCGTGACCGAGGCCGGCGACTAGGTCTTTGTCTTCAACGCCTTAGCTATCGGCAGCTTGCGGACTCGAACGCCCGTCGCCGCAAAGACGGCGTTGGCCAAGGCCGGTCCGGCCCCGGCGGTCGGGGGTTCGCCCATCCCGCCAGGCGCGGCGGTGCTCTGAATGATGTGCGTTTCGATCTGCGGGGCCTCGGACATGCGCAGAACGCGATAGTCGTGGAAGTTCGACTGCTCGACACGCCCGTTGGCGAAGGTGATTTCGCCGTGCAGGGCGCCGGAAATTCCAAAGATCACCCCGCCCTCGACCTGCGCGCGGACGCCATCGGGGTTGATCACCTGGCCGCAGTCGAGCGCCACGGTCACGCGGCGAACCACCGGCAGCCCGTCTGGATCGATCTCGATCTCCATGACCTGCGCCATGTAGGTGTCCCAGGCGTGGAGCAACGAGACGCCGCGCGAGCGCCCGGGTTTCGGGGGCTGGGCCCAGCCGGCCTTTTCGGCCGCCAGCGACAGCACCGCCTTGGCTCGATCATCCTGCGCCAGGCCAAGACGATAGGCCACCGGATCGGCCTTGGCCGCCGCCGCCAGTTCGTCGATGAAGCTTTCGACGACGAAGACGCTGCGCAGCGGACCAACCCCTCGCCACCAGCTGGTGGTGACCGGGCTTTCCTGGCGGACGAACTGCACCAAATTGTTCGGCAGTCGATAGGGCGTGGTCACCGCCGACTCGACAGCATCGGCGTCTACGCCCTTGTAATATTTCGGATAAAGCCGGGCCATGATCGACGATCCGGCGATCCGATGGGTCCAGGCGACGGGCTGCCCCGCAGGGTCCAAGCCGGCTGCGATCCTGTCGACATAGTAGGGCCGGAAGAGGTCATGCTGGATGTCCTCCTCGCGCGACCAGATCACCTTGACCGGGCCGTTGACCGACTTGCCGATGGCGATGGCCCGCTCGACCATGTCGACTTCCAGCCGCCGACCAAAGCCCCCGCCCATCAGGAAGTTATGGATCGTCACCTTCTCCGGCGGCAGGCCTGCGGCCTTGGCGGCGGCGCCCTTGGCGGTGTCGGGCACCTGGCTTCCCAGCCAGACCTCACAGCTATCTGCGCGCACATGCACGGTGCAGTTGGTGGGCTCCATCGTCGCGTGGGCCAGGTAGGGCTGTTCGTAGACCGCCTCCACCTTCCGCGCCGCGCCGCGCATCGCGGTCTCGACATCCCCCTGCTTGCCGGCTTCCGCGCCCTCGCGCTGAGAGGCCGCCAGCAGCTCGGCGACTATGCCGGCCTGGTTGAGGTTCGCATTGGCTCCGTCGTCCCACTGCGGATCGGCGGCCGCCAGACCCTGCTTGGCGGCCCAGGTGTGATCGGCGACCACGGCCACGGCGTCAGGCAACCTGACCACCTGCCTTACGCCGGGCACGGCCAGGGCGGCGGCTTCGTTGACGGCGCGCAGCTTGCCGCCGGGGACCGGCGAGGCGGCGAGCGTGGCGATCTTCAGTCCAGGCATCTTCACGTCGATGCCATAGACCGCCGAACCATTGACCTTGGCGGACGCATCAAGGCGGCGCGTCGGCTTGCCGATCAGGCGGTAGGTCGCCGCGTCCTTGAGCTGCGGTTTCGCCGGCACGGGCAGCAGCGCCGCCGCCGCGACCAACGTCCCGTAGGCGGCCTTGCGTCCGCTCGTCCCGTGGACCACCTGGCCGGCCTGCGCCGAACAGCTCTCCACCGCGACGCCCCACTTCTGGGCGGCCGCGGCGATCAGCATCATCCGCGCCGCAGCGCCAGCGTTTCGAACCGGCTCCCAGGTTTCCCGCACCGATGTCGAGCCGCCGGTCTCCTGCCCCAGCTTGCCGAACCGGCCCGGCTCTCCCGGCGGAATCTCGATGGTGACCGTCGCCAGATCCACCTCAAGCTCTTCGGCCAGCATCATGGGGATGGCGGTGTAGACCCCCTGCCCCATCTCGGTCTTGGGCAGGACCACCGTCACCTTGCCGTCGGCGCCGATGCGCACGAACGCGTTGGGTGAGAACGCGGTGGAGGCCGCCGCCGCCCGCGCGGGCTTCGGCAGGACCTGGAAACCGACCAGCAGCCCGCCCCCGGCCGCGAGGCTCGCGGTGAGGAACGTGCGCCGGCTTGGGGATGTTGTCGCGACCATCGTCGGCTCCTAGCTGCCCGCAGCCTTGTGGATCGCGGCGCGGATACGGGGATAGGTTCCGCAGCGACAGATGTTGCCGCTCATGGCCTCATCGATATCGGCGTCGGTGGGGTGTTTGTTGGCGGTCAGCAGCGCGGTGGCGGCCAGCACCTGCCCGCTCTGGCAGTAGCCGCACTGGACGACGTCGATGTCGAGCCACGCGGCCTGGACCTTGGCGCCGACCGGGTTCTTATCAATCGCCTCGATGGTGGTGATCTTGCCCGCGCCGACCGATCCGATCGGCGTCACGCAAGACCTGATAGGCTCGCCGTCCAGCAGCACGGTGCACGCCCCGCATTGGGCGACTCCGCACCCGAACTTCGTGCCGGTGAGGTCCATCAGGTCTCGCAAGACCCACAGGACCGGCATGTCGGCCGGAGCCTCAACCGACCGGGCCACGCCGTTGACATGAATGCGATAGGCCATGGCTTCCCCTCAGACTCCACCGACGGTGGCACGGGCGCCAAGTGGTCGGGAGATGCCATCACCGTCGGCCCCGGTGCCTGGGGAGCACCGATCTCAGGGCCGAGCCTCCGGGAGATCTATTTGCTGCTCGCCAGGTATCCGACGATCTCTTGCCGTTGCTTGGCGTCGGGGACCGAGATGACCATTCGCGTCCCTGGAACCATCTTGCTTGGGGCGATGAGAAACTGATCGAGCGTCTGCGGCGTCCAGACCAGCTTCGAGGCCTTGAGCGCTGGCGAATAGGAAAACTCGGGCGTCGACGCCGCGGCTCGGCCGCTCACGCCGTAGAGCCCCGGCCCCACGCCGTTGCGCCCATCGGGCGTATGGGTGTGACACATCATGCATCGCTGCTTGTAGAGGGCTTCACCCGTGGCGCTCTGCGCCATCGCCGGACTGGAGAGAGCCGCCCCAGCCAACAGGGCTACGATCGCCGCGCCCTTGGCGACGTCTGCGTATTCAAGCTTCATTCCACCTACCCAAGGCCTCGGACCGTCGTCGGTTCGTGGGCCCACCGCTACTATCGCAGCGGCCTGGGCGGAATGTGCCAAGGACGCACCCGCCCGGTGTTCGGGGAGCACCGCGCCGATCAGGCCAGTAGCCGCTCCACCGCTGCTTCGAGCACTTCGCGCGCCTGGTCTGGAGCCAGGCCCTGCTCCCGCCGAAGCCGCGCCCAGCTCTCCCAGCTCAGCAGCAGGTCGAGGCTCTCGAGCCGCAACGGGTCGCCGGCCACCTGCGGCGGCAATTCGCGTTTGAGGATCTCGCGCAGGATGACGACCAGCCGCGCGTTGTCGGCCTGCAGGAACCGCGAGCGATGTTGCAGGGCGTCGGAGGCCCGTTTGTAGGGGCCGATCTTCTCGAACACCGCCCCGCGCCGCGCGACCAGCTCGATCACCCGCCCCCGCCAGTCCGACGCCTTGAACGGCTGCTCCATCATCGTGCGCATCTCGGCCTCGATGACCTCGGACATCTCCCGATAGAGGCTATCCATGTCGCTGAAGTGCCGGAACACGGTGCGCAGCGCCACGTCGGCGCGCTGGGCCACCTGCTCGGCGCCGGGCGAGAGCTCGCCGCCATGGATGATCTCCAGCATGGCCGCGACGATACGGGCGCGGTTGTCCTGGCCGCGCCGGCGACGGCCGTCCTGCCCCGGCTCGGCTACGCCCGCCGCCTCGTTCAGTTTGATCACCCGGCCCACGCCGCCTCGCCTACCCTAGGTCTGGTCCATGACTTAGGGCCTGGCGCGTTCAAGCTCCAGCCGCGCCGTCACTGGAAGATCGCCAGACGATCGATACGGCGGATTTCCTTGCCGCCAGCTGGCAGGCTGATCAGGTCGCCATCATGACCGACCCGGATCTCGCCGGAGAACAACGCCCGCGCGTCGCCCAGGAACGGCCCCTCCAGCGCCCGCATCGGCAGGGGCGGAATGATGTGGGTGAACAGCAGGTAGCGCGCGCCGGCCCGCTCCGCCAACCGCGCCGCGTCCTCAGGCGGCGTGTGGTAGGAGAGGATGTCGTGGGTGATCGCCACCAGGTTCTCACGGCCCGCAGCCATCGCGGCCTTATGCTGCATCGCCACCAGCGCCGTCGACTGGCCCTCATGCACCAGCAGGTCAACGCCCTTGGACGCCGCCTCGACGCGCTCGGAGGCGGTGGTGTCGCCGCTGATCACCGCGCTGCGCCCCTTGTAGACAAACTTGTAGCCGACCGCCGGCTCGACCGGCGAGTGGTGCACCGGGAAGGACGTGACCTTCAGGTCCGGCGTGTCAATCAGCACCACGTCAGGGGCGTTTCTCGGCGGGTTGAACGAACGCGGCAGGCCGCCGAAACCGCTGGGCGGGGTGACCTTCTCGCCGTGGTGGGCGACGCGGTATCCGCGATCGAGGCGATAGGCGTCCTGGAAGCCGGCCACCACCGTCTCGACCCCGGTCGGCCCGTAGACCGGCACCGGCGAGGCGCGGCCGCCCCCAGCCCAACGCTGCAGCATCAGTTCGCCCAGACCGTCGATATGGTCGGAGTGCAGATGGGTCAGGAAGATCGCATCCACCTTGCCCGGCGGCAGGTTCATCAGGCTGAGATTCTTGGTCCCGCCGGCGCCGGCGTCGACCACGAACAGCTGCCGTCCCGCCAGCACCACCGTGCAAGGACCGGCCCGGGCCGGGTCAGGCATAGGCGAGCCTGATCCGCACAGGCCGACATGCAGGCCGTCCGGCAGATCGCTGAACGGGTCAGGCGCCATCGCCCGCGCATAGATCTTCTCCATCGCCGCCATCGCGACAGCCCCGCGCATCGTCCACACCGCGGCCGAGACCAGCGCGAGCACCGCCACGACCACAAGTCCGGCTTTCCACCCTCGAGACATAGCGCTCCCCCCATGGCCGGCTTGACCGGCTCGGAATATAGTGACACGCATAATGTCATTAGTTTCGAAGGTTCGCCAGCGCCGAGTGTGCGCGAGGAGATGCGATGCAGGTTCTGAGGACTCCGGATGACCGCTTCTCGGGCTTGGAGGGCTGGCCCTACGCCCCGCATTATCTGGAGATAGAGAACCCTGACGGCCCGCCCTTGCGGCTGCACTATGTCGACGAAGGGCCGCGCGACGGCGCCCCGGTGCTGCTGATGCACGGCGAGCCGTCCTGGGCCTATCTCTACCGGAACGTGATCGCCGGCCTGGTCGCCAAGGGTCGCCGGGTGATCGTTCCCGACCTCATCGGCTTTGGACGCTCCGACAAGCCCGCCGACCGGGCCGACTACACCTATGAGCGGCACGTCGCCTGGATGAGTGAGTGGTTGACCGCCCTAGACCTCTCGGGTCTGACGCTGTTCTGCCAGGACTGGGGCGGGCTGATCGGCCTTCGCCTGGTCGCGGCCTTCCCCGAGCGCTTCGCCGGGATCGTCGTCGCCAACACCGGCCTGCCCGCCGGCTCGGGCATGACCGAGGGCTTCAAGGCCTGGCTGACCTTCAGCCAGGCCGTCCCGCTGATGCCGATCGGCATGATCGTCAACGGCGGCGCGGTGCGGAACCTCACGCCCGAGGAGGTCGCCGCCTATGACGCGCCCTTCCCCGACGAGACCTACAAGGAAGGCGCGCGGCAGTTCCCCGCCCTGGTGCCGGTCACCCCCGAGCACGCCTCGGTGGCGCAGAACCTGGAGGCCTGGAAGGTGCTGGAGCGCTTCGAGCGGCCGGTCGTCACCGCCTTCAGCGACGCCGACCCGGTGACCCACGGGGGCGATGCGATGTTCCAGGCGCGGATGCCCGGCGCCAAGGGCCAGCCGCACGTCACCCTGAAGGGCGGCCATTTCCTGCAGGAAGACTGCCCCGACGACATCGTCGCCGTCATCGACGGCCTCATCAGCCGCCGCCCTTGAGGCGCGCGCCTTAGTTGTCCCAGAGGATGTATTCGTCGCCGGCCTTCTGGGGAACGCCGCCGGGCTTGTCGATCAGGACGGCGCCTTGCAGCAGCGAGGGCCAGATCGGCTTGGCGCTTTGCGCGTCCTGGGCGGCGATCAACGCCATCATGGCCTTCACCTTCTGAGGCTGGGCGAGCGACAGGTCGCGTTGCTCATTCGGATCATTGGCCAGGTCGTAGAGCCAGACCTTGTCGCGCGCGCCGCTCACCTGCAGCTTCCAGTCGCCGTCCAGCACCGCCTTGTACTGACCCGAGCGCCAGAACAGCGTCTGGTGAGGCCGCCCGGCGAGTTTGCCTTGCAGGTGCGGCAACAGGTCGACCCCATCGATGGTGCGGTCGGTCGGCATCGGCGCCCCCGCGGCCGCGGCCGCGGTCGCGAAGATGTCGATGTGGCCGACCGGATAGGCGTAACTCGATCCCGCCGGGATCACGCCGGGCCAGCGCATGAAGAACGGCGAGTGGATGCCGCCTTCGAAGAAGGTCGACTTGAAGCCGCGATAGGGCTTGTTCACGTCGGGCAGACCGACATAGCCGGCGCCGCCGTTGTCGCTGGTGAAGATCACCAGGGTGTTGTCGTCCAGCCCCTCGTCCTTCAGCGCTTGAAGGATGCGCCCCACATTGTGATCGAGGTTGCGGGCCATGGCGCCATAGACCCGCAGGCGGTGATCCTTGATCTGCGGCAGGGCGTCGTAGTCCTCCCGCTTGGCCTGCAACGGCGTGTGGATCGCGTTCGGGGCGAAATAGAGGAAGAACGGACGGCTCTTGTTGGCCTTGATCGCCTTGACCGCCTCATCGGCTAGATAGTCGGTCATGTAGCCTTTCGGCTTGAACAGCGCCGCGCCGTTGTACTGCACCGCATAGGGCAGGTTCGGCCACAGGAAGCGGTCGATCGCGTCCCAGGACTGCTTGGAGTTGACGACGCCCGGGTCCTTGGCCGGCAGGTACATCGAGCCGCCGGCGATGAAGCCCAGGCTCTCGTCGAAACCCTGGTCCTCCGGCCGTGAACCGGCCTTGCCGCCCAGGTGCCACTTGCCGAGATGGATGGTGTGGTAGCCGCGAGTCTTGAGGACCTCGGCGATGGTGATCTCGCTGGCTGGGACGCTCAGCTCGTTGACCGCCGAGGGCGAGCGCGTCGCGCTGCCGGCCGGCATGTCCTTGACCCGGTCGGGGAAGAACTTCGGTTTGACCAGCGCGCCGGGCTCGGCCTCGGTCCCCACCATCCGTGCGAACGCCACCGGCGCGGGGGTGAACTCAAAACCAAAGCGCGTGGCGTAGCGGCCGGTCATGATCGCCGCGCGCGAGGGCGCGCAGGTCGCGTTGCCCGCATAGCCGTTGGCGAAGGCCACCCCGGTCTTGCCGATGGAATCGATGTTCGGGGTCGGCACGGCGCCGTTCGCCACCCCGCCGCCGTTGAAGGTGATGTCGTTGTAGCCAAGGTCGTCGGCCAGGATGAACACCACGTTGGGCGGCCGCGCACCGGCCGGGGCCGCCTGCGGTCCCTGGGCCCAGGTCACCGGCCGGTTCGGCTCTACATGCGGCATGCGGGCCCTGGCGATCAGCGACAGGACGGTGGTCTTGTTCGCGGCCGCCAGACTCAAGGCGGCCGCCGATACGAGCACAACAGCGCCCACCCCTGCCCATCGCCTCATCGTCGCCTCCCGACTTATATTGACACTATTCGTGTCATTATATCGCCCAGACGCCAAGCCCCGGCGTGATCACGTATCGGTCACACCAGATCAGCCGCCTAGGGCTTCCTTCTCACGCCAATGTCGCCCGGGAGCAGCGGCGGCGGTTTCCCTCGTCGACGGAACAGGCCGCCCGTCAGAGCAGCTCGCAGGCGTCGTCGAAGGCGAGACGCGGCAGCCTCGGAAACAGGTCGGCCTGCGAGGCGTAGCCCAGATTGCAGATGAAGTTTGTCGCAAGGCGCCGGCCCGCGAAGAATTCGGCGTCGACGGCGGCGTGATCGAAGCCCGACATCGGCCCGCAATCCAGGCCCAGCGCCCGAGCCGCCAGCATCAGATAGGCGCCCTGGAGGGTGCCGTTACGGATCGCAGTGACCGCCGCCACCTCCGGATCGGCGAACCAGGCCTTGGCGCCGGGATTGTGCGGGAAGAGCTCGGGCGTCCGCTCGGCGAAGTCCAGGTCGTAGGCGATGATCGCGGTGACCGGCGCATCCAGGGTCTTGGCGCGATTGGCGCTGGAGAGGTGCGGCGACAGCCGCGCCTTGGCCTGCGGTGTGGTCAGGAACACGAACCGCGCTGGGCAGACATTGGCCGAGGTCGGTCCCCACTTGGCCAGCTCGTAGAGGTCGCGCAGCACCGCGTGTGACACCGGCCTGGGCGTCCATGCGTTGGCGGTCCGCGCGGCTCGGAACAGCTGGTCGAGGGCGTGGTCCGGCAGCGGCGCGGTCATGACTGGGGCTCCGGCTTGGTCGTTCATTGGTCCAGCACCGCCGCGTGCATGAGGTCGGCGAGGTGGGTGATGGTCGAGTGCGGGTTGGCGCGGGTGTGGCTGACATAGGCGACGCTCGGCAGAGCCGGCAGCGAGGTCTCCGCGCCGGCGATCAGGCGACCCGAAAACATCTGCGTCCTGCAGCTGACGCCAAGCCCGGCGTTGACCGCCGCGCGCAGCACCGAAAGGCTGGGCGTCTCCAGCACCACGCGATAGGGGCGCCCGGCCGCCTTCAACGCAGCCAGGGCGGCGTCGCGGAAACGGCAGGGCTCCTCCAGAATGGCGAGCGGCAGCACGTCGTCGTCCAGCAGCGCCTCGTCGCCCAGCCAGACGGTCGGCGCGACCCGGATGGCGGCGGCGTCATCGCCCGCCCCCATGCAGAGCACGACGTCGAGGCGGTCCGATTTCAGCAGCTCCAGCAGCTCCTGCGAGCCGCCGACCCGCACCTGCAATTGGACGTCGGGATTGAGCTGCACGAACTGCGACAGGACGCCTGAGAGCAGGGTTTCGGCGAAGTCCTGCACCAGGCCGACCCGCGCAGGCCCGGCCAGGGCGTCGCCGGTCAGGGCCGCCACCGCCCGGTCGTTGGTCGCCAGCATCTCGCGCGCGAAGGTGAGCAGGCTCTGGCCCATAGGGGTCAGCACCAGCCTGCGGCCGTCGCGGTGGAACAGCGGCGCCTGCACCGTCTCCTCCAGCCGCTTCATCTGAAGGCTGAGCGCCGACTGGGTGACGAACACCCGCTCGGTCGCCCGCAGCATCGAGCCGGAGTCCACGATCGCGGCGAAACTCCGCAGCAGTTCGGTGGGCAAATTCACGGCCATCGGGGTGCGTCCACTTATGAGATTCCCTGATAGGTGGGTTGAGGATAAGTCTATTGAATTGGTAGGAATTAACGGGCTTTCTCGGGAAACGCCAAGCGGATTTTTCCCTTGCGCCGCAAAGCCCGGAGCCCTTCCAGTGTCTCTAACGACGGCCGATAGAAAACCTATCGAACTGCGCCTGCCGAGATTTGCCTTGAGCAATGCTCGTTGGTTGTCGCCGGTTCTGCTGCTCCTGCTCTGGGAGCTGGGCTCGCGTTCGGGGGTCATTCCGCCGCGCATCCTGGCCGCGCCGTCGACCGTGCTGGGCGCCCTCTGGGAACTGACCGCCAGCGGCGAGCTGCCGGCCAACCTCGTGGTCTCGCTGGCGCGGGCCGCCGCCGGCCTCGGCATCGGCCTGGTGGTTGGAACAGTCCTGGCCCTCGTCGCCGGCCTATCCAAGGTGGGCGAGACGGCGGTCGATCCGCTGATGCAGATCAAGCGGACGATCCCCAGCCTGGCGCTTACCCCGCTGTTCATCGTCTGGTTCGGGATCGGCGAGGCGCCGAAGATCACCCTGATCGCGGTGGCGACGGTGTTCCCGATCTACCTCAACCTGTTCTCGGGCATCCGCGCCGTGGACGTCCGCCTGATCGAAGCCGCCCGCAGCTTTGGGCTGAGCCAGGTCCAGCAGATCATCCACGTCATCCTGCCCGGCGCCCTGCCCTCGTTCCTGGTCGGCCTGCGCTACGCCATGGGCGTGGCCCTGCTGGTCCTGGTGGTGGCCGAGCAGATCAACGCCTCGGCCGGCCTTGGCCACCTGATCAACAACGCACGCGACTTCATGCGCACCGACATCATCGTCGTCTGCCTGCTGGTCTACGCCGCGCTTGGCCTGGCCGCCGACCTCATCGTCCGCTCGCTGGAACAGCACGCGCTGGCCTGGCGTCCGTCCTTCATCAAGTCCTGAGCGAAAGGCCCGACCGTGCCGCCATCCCTCGCCCGCCCCATCTCCGAGACGGCCGACCGTGACGCTCCCGCCGTCCGGGTCCGCGACTTCACCCGCCGCTTTGGGCAGACCGTTGTCCTGAACGACCTGAACATCGACATCGGCCGGGGCGAATTCGTCGCCCTGCTCGGTCGCAGCGGCTCGGGCAAGACCACCCTGCTCCGCACCCTGGCGGGTCTCGACTCCGCCGGCGGCCAAGACGTGACGACGCCGGCGACCCGCGCCGTGGTTTTCCAGGACGCCCGACTGCTGCCGTGGAAACGGGTCTGGCGCAACGTGGCCCTGGGCCTGAGCGGCGCCGACGCCCGTGCCCGCGCCGAGGCCGCGCTGGAAGAGGTGGGCCTCGGCCATCGCCTAGACGTCTGGCCCTCCACCCTGTCGGGCGGCGAGAGCCAGCGGGCTTCCCTGGCCCGCGCCCTGGTCCGCGAACCTGGCCTGCTGCTGCTGGACGAACCGTTCGCGGCGCTGGACGCCCTGACCCGCATCCGCATGCACGACCTGGTGCTGTCGCTCTGGCGCAAGCACGCGCCCGCCGTGCTGCTGGTCACCCATGACGTGGACGAAGCCATCTCTCTGGCCGACCGCGTGCTGGTGCTCGACGCCGGCGCCATCGCCGCCGAAGAGAAGATCACCCTGCCGAGACCTCGGGAATCGAACGCCGAGTTCCGCGCCATCCGCAGTCGTCTGCTCGGCCATCTCGGCGTCGAAGCGCCGCGCGCCGCCCCGGTCGAAGGCGCGTTGATCGCCTTCCCCAGCGGGGAGATCGTGGCGTGAGCGCACTCCTCGCCGAAGCGCCCGGCAAGGCTGTCGACCTGGGCGCCTTGCTGCCGGACCTTACCGCCGCTTTCGCCGCGACGGCGGCCGAACATGATCGCGACTCCAGCTTCCCGTTCGAGAATTTCGCCGCGCTGCATCGCCATGGCCTGCTGGCCCTGACCGCGCCGCCGCGGCTGGGCGGCGGCGGGGCCGACCTGCCCACGACGCTGAAGGTGGTCCAGGCCGTGGCGCGGGGCGAACCGGCCACGGCCCTGGTGCTGACCATGCAGTACCTGTTCCACGCCTCATTGGACGGGCGCGGCGGCTTCACCGACGACCTGAAGGCCCGCGTGGTCCGCGACGCCGTCGAGCATGGCGCCCTGATCAACGCCCTGCGGGTCGAACCGGAACTGGGCACGCCCGCACGGGGCGGCCTGCCGGCGACCATCGCCCGGCGCACCGCCGACGGCTGGAGCCTGTCGGGCCGCAAGATCTACTCCACCGGCTCGCCGGCCCTGACCTGGATGATCGTCTGGGCCCGCACCGACGAAGACACGCCGCGGGTTGGCGGCTTCCTGGTGCATCGCGACGCGCCGGGCCGCCGGATCGAGGAGACCTGGGACCACACCGGCCTGCGCGCCAGCGGCAGCCACGACGTGATCTTCGAGAACACGCCGATCCCCGAGCACCACGCCCTGGCGCCGCGCCTGCCCAGCGCGCCGCAGCCGCCCGATCCGGCCATGGCCGTCTGGTCGCCGGTGCTGACGGCGGCGATCTACGACGCCGTGGCGCGCTCGGCGCGGGACTGGTTCGTACAGTTCCTGCTGGACCGCAAACCGGCCAACCTCGGGGAGTCGCTTGCGACCCTGCCCCGGTTCCAGGAACTGGTCGGGCAGATCGACGGCCTGCTGTTGCAGAACCGCGTCCTGCTGGAGTCCGCCGCCGAGGGCCGGCTCGGCGCGGCCCATGGCGGGCTGGTCAAGCACCTGGTCACCGAGAACGCCATCGCCGCCGTCGAGAAGGCGATCGCCGCCACCGGCAATCCGGGCCTGTCACGCGCCAACCCCCTGCAACGCCACTACCGCGACGTCCTCTGCGGCCGCGTCCACACGCCCCAGGCCGACATCGTCCTGACCGGCGCCGGCAAGGCCGCCTTCGCCAGCCTCGCTTCCAATTGACCCTCTTCTCCCTCCCCGGAGCCTGAACATGTCCAACGCCCCCGACCTCGAAATCCTCGGCCTGATCTCCACCCAGTACGCGTCAGAAACCCATGCGGCGCAGAGCGGCCTGATCGACAAGACCTACCTGGCCGCCCACGCCAAGGCCCACGAATACGCCGGCTTCGACCGCGTGCTGATCGGCTACAACTCGGCCGCGCCGGACGGCTTCCAGGTCGCCGCCTATGCCGCGCAGCAGACCGAAAAACTGAAGTTCCTGCTGGCTCACCGGCCGGGCTTCACCTCGCCGACCCTGGCGGCCCGGCAACTGGCCACGCTGGATCATCTCAGCGACGGGCGGCTGGCGGTGCACATCATCACCGGCGGCTCGGACGAGGAGCAGCAGCGCGACGGCGACTTCCTGACCAAGGAGCAGCGCTACGCTCGCACCGACGACTACATCACCGTGCTGAAGAAGGCCTGGACCAGCGAGGGCCCCTTCGATCACGACGGCTCGCACTACCGGGTGATCGGAGCCCCGGCGGCGGTCAGGCCGCTGCAACAGCCGCACATCCCGGTCTTCTTCGGCGGAGCCTCCGATGAGGCGGTCGAGATCGCCGGGCGGCAGGCCGACGTCTACGCCCTGTTCGGCGAAACCCTGGACCAGGTCCGCGAGATCGTCGGCCGCGTGCGGGCCTCCGCCGCCAAGCATGGCCGGACCATCCAGTTCTCGCTCTCGCTGCGCCCGATCCTCGGCCGGACCGAGGAAGCCGCCTGGGCGCGGGCCGAACACATCCTGGAAGAGGCCAAGGCCCTGAAGGCCGGCGGCCAGGGCCGCCCGACCCGCTACGCCACCGCGCGCGGCGGTCAGCGGCTGCTGGAGGCCGCCGCCGGCGGCGCGGTCCGCGACAAGCGGCTATGGACCGAGATCGCGGCCCTGACCGGCGCGCAGGGCAACTCCACCTCGCTGGTGGGGACGCCCGAACAGGTCGTGGACTCGCTGCTCGACTATTACGACCTGGGCATCACCAAGTTCCTGTTCCGCGGCTTCGACCCGCTGGAGGACACGATCGACTACGGCCGCGAACTGCTGCCGCAGCTTCGCGCCGCCGTCGCCGAACGCGGCGCGCCCAAGATCCTGGCCGCGGAGTAGCCGCCGTCATGAGCCGGCTTGTCGTCGCCAGCCAGTTGAACGCCGCGTTCAACACCGCCTTCGCAGAGGCCCTGCCCGATGTGGATATCGTCGGCGTCCCGGTCGGGCCGCCGGCCGCCCTGCCCAGAGGGACGGAGGTGCTGATCGCCGCCCCCTTCCGCAAGGCGGGCGGTTCTCTGCCGCCCAACCCGCCGCCGGGTTGGCCGTTCAACGTAAAGTGGGTGCAGCTGGTCTCGGTCGGGATCGACTTCTACCCCGACTGGCTGTTCCAGGGGCCGGCCGTGACCTCGGCGCGAGGCTCCTCCGCCGTCGCCTTGGCCGAGTTCGCGCTCGCCGCCATCTTCGCCCAGGCCAAGCGGCTGCCGGAGATCTGGATCGACCGCTTCGAACAATGGGCGCCGACGCCCATCACCCTGGTGGCCGGCAAGACCCTAGGCCTGGTGGGCTTCGGCTCCATCGGCCAGGCGCTGGCCCCGCGCGCCCGCGCCCTGGGCCTGAACGTCGTCGCGGTCCGGCGCTCGCGTGAACCGATCGCCGAACCCGGCGTCGAGCAGTTGGACGATCTGGGCGAGCTGTTCGCCCGCTCGGACTATGTGGTCCTGGCCGCCCCGGCGACGCCTGAGACCACGCGGTTGATCGGGCGCAAGGTGCTGGCCCGCGCCAAGCCTGGCCTGCACCTGATCAATGTGGCGCGCGGCGCCCTGATCGACGACGACGCCCTGCTGGAGGCGCTCGACGACGGCCGCGTGGCGCTGGCCAGCCTCGACGTCACCCACCCCGAACCCCTGCCCTTCAACCACCGCTACTACGGGCACCCCAAGGTGAGGCTGTCGCCGCACACCTCGGTCCACACCCCCGACACCCGCCAGAACCTCGCCGCCCAGTTCGCCCAGAACCTCGCGCGCTTCCGCCAAGGAACGCCGCTGGAAGACCTGGTCGACACCGTGCGCGGCTATTGAGAGCCAGGAGCCGACCATGAACCTCCCCGTGCAACGCCCCCTGGAGGGCGTCCACCCGACCAAGATCGAGACCGTGCTGCCCGAGCGTAGCTTCGGCGCCCCCGGCGCCGTGCCGCAGCAGCCGACGCTGGAAGCCGAGCGGCTCTATCGCAAGCAGCGGCTGGCCGCCGGCTACCGGCTGTTCGCGCGCAACGGCTTCGACATGGGCGGGGCCGGACACATCACCGCCCGCGACCCGGAGTTTCCCGACCACTTCTGGGTCAATCCGGCGGGCGTCCATTTCAGCCGGATCACGGTGTCGGACCTGATGCTGGTCAGCCACGAGGGCGAGATCGTCCAGCCGCCGGCCCGCGCCAAGCCGCGCCTGAACCGCGCGGCCTTCGCCATCCATTCGGAGTTGCACAAGGCGCGGCCCGACGTGATCGCGGCGGCCCACTCCCATTCGCTCTACGGCAAGGCCTGGTCGGCGCTCGGCCGCCTGCTCGATCCCCTGACCCAGGACGCGGCGGCCTTCTATGACGACCACTCGCTGTTCACCGAGTTCTCGGGCGTCGTGCTCGATACCAGCGAGGGCGAGAAGATCGCCGAGGCGCTGGGCCCCCGTAAGGCGGTGATCCTCCAGAACCACGGCATCCTCACCGTCGGCCAGACCGTCGAGGCGGCGGTCTGGCGCTACCTGGCCCTGGAGAACGCCTGCCAGGTCCAACTGCTGGCCGAGGCCGCGGGCCAGACCCGTCCGATGCCGCCGGAGGTGGCGCGCCACACGGCCAGCCAGATCGGGTCGGAGATCGGCGGGGTCTACGCCTTCCAGCCCTACTGGGACATCGTCAGCGAAGAAGAGCCGGACCTCTTCGACTGATGACCTCGCTCCTCGATCTGTCGCGCCGCTCCGTCCTTACGGGCGCAGCGGCCCTCTCGGCCTGCGGGCCCGCCAAGCCGCCCGTCGGTGACGCCGGCGGCGCCACCCTGCGGGTCGCCACCTTCAAGGGCGGCGTCCAGAACCTGCTGCGCGCGGCGGGTCTCGATCAGACACCCTACAAGGTGCAGTACGCCGAGTTCGTCGGCGGCAACCTGATCACCGAGGCCATCGACGCCCGCGCCATCGATCTGGGCTCGATGAGCGAGATCCCGCCGGTGTTCGTGGCCGGTCGCCCGACCCTGCTCCGGCTGGTCGCGGTGCAGAAGGGCGACGTCAATTCGCAGGTGACGCTGATCCCCAAGTCTTCGCCGATCGCCTCGGCGGCGGACCTGAAAGGCAAGCGCGTCGGCTTCGTCCGCGCCACGACCGCGCAGTATTTCCTGGTCCGGCTGCTGGCCGAACAGGGCCTGACCCTCGCCGACATCGAGCCGGTGGCCCTGTCGCCGCAGGACGGCCTATCGGCCTTCAGCCAGGGCTCGCTGGACGCCTGGGTGATCTATGGCGTCCAAGGCAACCTAGCCCGGGCGCGGCTGGGCGCGCGAGTCCTGACCACGGGACTTGGCAGGCTCTCGGGAAACTATCTCCACGCGGCCCTCGCCGAGGCGCTGAAGGACCCACCCCGACGCGCGGCGATCGTCGACCACCTGGCCCGCGCCAGGCAGGCCTACGCCTGGGCCGAGGCCAATCCCGAGATCTGGGCGGCGGCGCAGTCCAAGGCCACCGGCGTTCCGATCGAGATCTATCGGCAGCAGCACCAGGAGCGCAGCGCCCGCACCGAGATCGCGCCGGTGAACGCGCTGGCGATCGCCTCGCAGCAGACCGTGGCCGACACCTTCGCCCAGATCGGCGCGATCCCAGCCAGGGTGGATGTTCGCCCACTTTGGACAGACGAACTAAACAGCGAGATCGCCAACGCAAATATTCCGCCCAAATTATGATCGGTGGAAATCTCATCTATGAGCCATCTCGATAATAGCAATACTATCTAAGATCTTAGCTAATGTTCGTTGCCGGAAATTTCGAGAGACTATTGAACGCCTTTGTCACAAAACGGGGCGTCAAAATGAAATCTACTTCGAACAACACTTCTCGCCGCCGCGCGCTGCTTGGCTCAGCGACCTTGGTGGCGAGCATCGCCGCCTGGTCAGGTTCAGCCGCCGCCCAGGGCGTCGAGGCCGCGGCCACCGACGCCAGCACCGTTGAGGAACTGATCGTTACCGCCGAGCGCCGGGCGACCAATCTTCAGGACACCCCCATCGCCATCTCGGCCTTCAGCGCCCAGGCGCTGGCTGATCGCAAGATCGACAGCATCCGCGACTTGGCCGGCCAGGTTCCGAACCTGTCGGTCAGCCGCGTCACCATCAGCCACACCACCCAGACCTATTCCCTGCGCGGCGTCGGCGAGAGCGATCCGATCCAGGAGCCGGTGCTCGCCGTCTATGTCGACGACGTCTACATCCCGCGCCAGATCGGCTCGATGATCGAGTTCAACGACCTTGAGCGGATCGAGGTCCTGCGTGGTCCGCAAGGTACGCTCTACGGCCGCAATTCCAGCGCCGGCGCCCTGCGGGTCATCACCCGCGATCCGGGCCGCGAGCTGCGGCTGAAGGGCGAGGTGGGACTGGGAAACTACGGCGCGGTCGACGTGCGCGCCCTGGTCGAAGGGCCGATCAGCGACACCCTGTCGGGCAGCCTGTCCTACATCCACCACAGCCGCGACGGGGTCACCGACAACCCGACCCTGGGCCACGACGTCAACCGCATCGACCTCGACGCCTATCGCGGCAAGCTGCGCTGGACGCCGAACGACGACCTCGACGTGCTGCTGACCCTGAACGCCCTGCGCGACCGCAGCGACAGCCGCTCCTACATCCCCGTCCGCCAGCCGGGCGGCGGGTTCGACAAGGGCCTGTCGTTCTCCGAAGTCGAACCCAAGCAGGACCTGGACCAGATCTCCGGCTCGCTGCGCATCGCCTATGACCTAAGCGACGCCCTGCAGCTGAAGTCGATCACCGCCTATGGCGGCTTCAACCTGAACCCCGTCAACTACGATAACGACGGGGAAGCGGCTCTCATCCAGAAAAACCTGATCCACTACAACGACCAGTACTACACCCAGGAACTCCAGCTGAACGGCGACTACGGCCAGATCAAGTTCACCACCGGCCTCTTCTACCTGCATGAGCGGTTCTACGTGGAACGCGACGGCTACAGCCGCCGCAACGCCCAGAACACCAACCCGGTCACCACGCCGGGCAACTACAACTTCCTGCGCGCCCACAACGTCACCAACACCGACGCCTATGCGGTGTTCGGCGAAGCGACCTGGAGCGCCACCGACCGGCTGAAAATCACGGCCGGCCTGCGGTGGACCAACGAAGAGAAGACCTTCACCTTCGACAACGCTGTGCTGAACCTGGCCGGTCAGGTGGTCGCCCCGTCGATCAAGGGCCAGTCCGACAAGATCTGGTCGGCGATCACGCCCAAGCTGTCGGTCCAATACGCCTGGACGCCCGACATCCTGCAGTACGTGACCTATTCGAAGGGCTTCAAGTCGGGGGGCTTCGACAACCGCGCCACCCGCCTGGATCTCGCCACCCTGCCCTTCGCGCCGGAAGACGTGATCACCTACGAGACCGGCCTGAAAAGCGAGCTGCTGGACCACCGGCTGCGGGCCAACCTGGCGGTGTTCTACAACGACTATCAGAACCTCCAGGTCGCGTTCTACGACCCGGCCTATATCGGCAGCCGCCGCGGCAACGCCGGCCAGGCGCACAGCTACGGGGTGGAGCTGGAGACCGAGGCGCGGATCACCGACGCGCTCTCCGCCCAGTTCTCGGCCGGCTATCTGTTCGCCGTCTATGATGAGTATCGAGGCGCGGGCGGCGCGGGCGTCAACGCCGACGGCAACCGGCTGACCAACTCGCCGCGCTGGAGCCTGTCAGGCGGCGCGACCTGGGACGTTCCAGTGCAGATCCCCGGCGCCCTGCGGGTCGGCGTCAACGCCCAGTACCAGACCAAGACCTATTCCAACGCCATCCCGTCACCGGGCGGCCAGCACGAGATTCCGGCCCAGGGCTTCCTGAACGCCGTCGCCACCTGGACCTCGCCGGACCCGCACTGGTCGGTGGTGCTGTCGGCCCGCAATCTGCTGGACTCAGGCAAGCTGGTGAGCTCGACCTACACCCCGAGCACGGGGGTCTATTATCAGAACTTCCCCGATCCCCGGACCGTACTGGTCACTCTGAGGTACGCCCTGTGACGACCAATCTCCCCCGCCTTCGGAACTTCATCGCCGACATCGCAACCCTCCTGGACGCCACCGCGGACGAGGCGCTGATCCTGGAGACGGGGGGGAACCTGCTGGCCCAGCTGACCGCCCACGACGACTGGCTGCCCGACGCCTTCGCCCAGCCGAACCCTGAGCGCTACACCCAGTACCTGCTGCATTGCGACAGCCTGCAACGGTTCTCCGTGGTGAGTTTCGTCTGGGGTCCGGGGCAGTCGACCCCGGTGCACGACCACACGGTCTGGGGCCTGGTCGGGGTGCTGCGCGGCGCCGAGCGCTCCCAAGCCTATCGGCGCGAAGGATCGAGCTTTGCGCCCCACGGGCCCGAACATCGGCTCGAAGCCGGCGAGGTCGAGGCGGTGTCGCCGACCATCGGCGACATTCACAAGGTCTCCAACGCCTTCGACGACCGCACCTCGATCAGCATCCACGTCTACGGCGCCAATATCGGCGCGGTTCGTCGGGCCACCTATGACGAGGCTGGCCGGCCCAAGCCCTTCATCTCCGGCTACTCCAACACGCTGCTCCCGAACCTCTGGGACGCTTCCAAGAGCTTGACCTCATGATTACGCAGACCGCGCCCGCCGACGTCCGCCTGGAGTGGATCGCCCGCCGGGAGATCGCCCTCATCGACCTGCGTGAGGAAGACCCCTTCGCCAAGGACCACCCGCTGTTCGCCGCCCAGCTGCCGCTCAGCAGGCTGGAGGTCGAGATCCTCGACCGCGTGCCGCGCAAGGCGACCAAGATCGTGCTCTATGACGACGGCGAGGGCCTGGTTCCGACAGCGGCGCAGCGGCTGCACGCGCTCGGCTACACCGACGTCACCGCCCTGGCCGGCGGGCTCGAGGGCTGGCGGCGCGGCGGCTATGAGCTGTTCCAGGACGTCAACTCGGCCAGCAAGGCGTTCGGCGAACTGGTGGAGAGCCGTCGCCACACCCCGTCCCTGCCCGCGCCGGAAGCCAAGGCCCTGATCGAGCAGGAGACAAACCTGGTCGTGCTCGACGCCCGCCGCTTCGAGGAATACCAGACCATGAGCATCCCGCGCGGGCTCAGCGTGCCTGGAGCGGAACTGGTCCTGCGGGCCCGCGAGATCGCGCCTGATCCGGCCACCACCATCATCGTCAACTGCGCGGGCCGCACCCGCAGCATCATCGGCGCGCAGTCGCTGATCAACGCCGGCCTGCCCAACAAGGTCTTCGCCCTGCGCAACGGCACGATCGGCTGGACCCTGGCCGGCCAGACCCTGGAGCATGGCCAGGACGGCCGCTTCCCCGAGGTCGCCACGAACCGCGAGGACGAGGCCCGCGCCGCCGCCCGCGCCGTCTCCTATCGCGCCGGGGTGAAGCACATCGACGTGCGCGGCCTGGGGATACTGGCCCGCGAGACCACCCGCACGCTCTACCGCTTCGACGTCCGCACGCCGGAAGAATACGCCGCCGGCCACATCCCCGGTTTCCGCAGCGCCCCGGGCGGCCAGTTGGTGCAGGAGACCGACGTCTTCGCGCCGGCGCGCGGCGCCCGCATCGTGCTGGCCGACGACCGCGGCGCGCGAGCCGATATGAGCGCCTCCTGGCTCGCCCAGATGGGATGGGAGGTCTACGTCCTCGACGGCGGCTTCGATGCAGCTCTGGCCAAGGGCGCCTGGGCGCCGAGCCTGCCGGAAAAGCCAGACGCGCCGACGATCTCGCCCGCTCAACTGGCCGAACGACTTGGTCGCGATGAAGTAGTGGTCCTCGACCTCGCGGCCAGCCCCGTCCATCGGCGCGGCCACATCACCGGCGCCTGGTTCGTGGTGCGCAGCCGGTTGGCGGCCGCCCTGGCCCAACTTCCGGAGGGGCGCGATTTCGTCCTCACCTCGCCGGACGGCGCGCTCGCCCAGTTCGCGGCGAGCGATCTGGAAGCCCTGACCGGCCGTGCGCCGCTGGTGCTCGAAGGCGGCACGGCGGCCTGGATCGCGGCCGGCCATGCACTGGAGACCGGCCTGACCCGCGCGGCCAGCGAGCCGGACGACGTCTATCGCCGCCCCTATGAGGGCACCGACAACGCCACCGCCGCCATGCAGGCCTATCTCGACTGGGAATACGGCCTGGTCGACCAGCTCGCCCGCGACGGCGCGCACGGCTTCTACGTGATCTGAGGAGACGACAATGTCGCTCACGCTCTACTTCGCCGGCGGCTCCTGTTCGCTCCCCGCCCTGGTCGGACTGGAAGAAGCCGGCGCGCAGTTCGAGGCCGTGCGGCTGGTGCTGGCCGACGGCGACCAGCGCACGCCGGAATATCTGGCGATCAACCCGCGCGGCCGGGTGCCGGTCCTGGCCCTGGACGGCCAAACCGTGGGCGAGAACGTCGCCGTCCTGACGGCGATCGCCAACCGCTTTCCGCAGGCGAAACTGTTGCCGTTCGGCGACGAGGTCCTGCTCGGCCGGGCCTATGAACTGATCGGCTGGTTCTCCAGCGGCGTCCACGTCTCGTTCGCCCAGGTCTTCCGGCCCGAACGCTTCAGCCGCGATGAGAGCGCCTGGCCGGCCATCCGGGCGGGGGGGCGCGAGAACGTCCTGGCCGCCTTCACCGAGATCGAGCAGCGCCTGCAAGGCGGCGGCCCCTGGCTGCTCGGCGAGGCGTTCAGCCTGGTCGATCCCTACGCCCTGGTGTTCCACCGCTGGGCGCCGCGGCTGGAGATCGACGTCTCGGCCTACCCGGCCTTTACCGCCCACGCCCAGCGGGTGCTGGCGCGCCCTGCGGTCGGCCGCGCCGTGACGCGCGAATCCTCGCCGCAGCGGCTGGTCGTCAACGCCTGACATCAGCAGCGCTGATAGGGCCGATGAGAACTATTCGTTCCTGATTTCATAATTCCTAGTCGTAGACTTGGAATTGAAGCCAATCGCTTGATCTGGAGACAGGAATGCCCGTCGAATTCATCGGCTATATCGGCGCCAACCACTCGTCGGAAATCCATCCTCCGAAGGGCCCAGTGCTCGACACGGACTATGTGGAGAAGATCGCCAAGGCGCATGACGCCGGTGGTTTCGACCGAGCCCTGGTCGCCTTCGGCTCAACCTCCCCCGAGAGCATCCTGATCGTCCAGCACGCCGCCAGCGTGACCGAAAAACTGGGCTTCATGATCGCCCACCGGCCGGGCTTCACCGCCCCGACCATCGCCGCGCGCCAGCTCGCCACCCTCGATCATTTCAGCAAGGGCCGGGTGGCGGTGCACATCATCACCGGCGGCTCCGACGACGAGATGAAGAAGGACGGCGACCACCTGACCAAGGCCGAGCGCTACGCCCGAACCAGCGAATATCTCGACATCGTCCGCCAGGAGTGGAGCAGCGATAGGCCGTTCGACTACGAAGGCGACTACTACAACGTCGTGCAGGCGTTCGGCGCGGTGAAGCCGCTGCAGAAGCCGCAGATCCCGATCTATTTCGGCGGCTCGTCCGACGAGGCGATCCCTGTCGCCGGCAAGCACGCCGACATCTTCGCCCTGTGGGGCGAGACCCAGGCCCAGGTCCGCGAAACCATCTCCCGGGTGCGCGCCGCCGCCGCCAAACACGGCCGCCAGGTGAAGTTCTCGCTCTCGCTGCGGCCGGTGATCGCCGACACCGAGGAGGCCGCCTGGAAGCGCGCCGACGACATCGTCGCCCGCACCATCGAACTGCGGAAAGCCGCGGGCCTGCAAACCGAGGGTCACGCCCCGCCGAACGTCGGCGCCCAGCGCCTGCTGCAGGCCGCCGCCCAGGGCCACCGGGTCGACAAGCGCCTGTGGACCGGCGTCGCCGCCGTCACCGGCGCCTCGGGAAACTCCACTGGGTTGGTGGGAACACCGGAACAGGTCGCCGAAGGGCTGCTGGACTATTACGACCTGGGCGTCTCGACCTTCCTGATCCGCGGCTTCGATCCTCTGGAGGACGCCGTCGCCTATGGCCGCGACCTGATCCCCCTGGTCCGCAAGCTGGTCGCCGAGCGTGACGCCCGGCCCGTCGCGGCGGCAGGCTGAGGAGCCCGGCCATGGCTGACGGAACCGCAGCGGCGAGCGAGCTTCCGGGCGACGCCTGCGAGGTCGTCCGCCTTTGGCCGCCCGTGGACGAGATCGCCTTCCGCGACGGCCTGGCGAAACTCGCCTCGGGCGTCGCGGTGGTCGCCTGCTGGACGCCGGACGGCCCGCGCGGGCTGCTGGTCAGCTCGGTGACCGGGCTTTCCAGCGATCCGCCGCGCATCCTGTTCTGCGTGCGCAAGGCCGCCGCCGCCCACGGCGCGCTGCTGGCGGCCGAGGCGGTGAGCCTGTCGATCCTGGCCGATGGCGATGGATTGGAGGCCGAGCGCTTCTCCCGCTCCGACCTGGCGCCCGACCGCTTCGGACCGGAGAGCTGGACGCTGGAGCCGCTGTCGCCGCCCGACTATCGCCAGGCGTTGGTGTCGCTCTCGGGCCCAGTCTGCTGCCGCATCGATGCGGCGACCCACACCATCTTCATCCTGGACGTCAGCGGCGCCCGCGCCCGTCAGGGCGACCCCCTCGTCTATTTCGAGCGTGGCTTCCGAAATCTGGCGTGACCCTTCCGGCCCCTCCCTCAGCAAGGGAGAGGCCGGACTTTTTCGGGTCTATTGCGCCGCGACGCTCTGCAACTCGCGCACCGCCTCCAGCACCGGCTCGGCCTCGGTCCGCGCCAGCCAGTCGGGGCTGACCTCGGCGAAGCGGACCACCCGGTCCTGGCTGATCACGACCACCGCCGGCTGAGGCAGCTCCCAGGTTCCCAGGCCCGTGGTGTCGCCGATGAAGCTCCCCTTGGCCTTGGACGCCGCCTTCGAGGCCTCGTCCGGCTCGTAAAGAATCCCGAAGCGCCGGCCGAGATCATTGCCGTCGGACGCGACCTCGAAGTCCAGACCGTGGCGGCGCTTGATCTCCACCAGGCGTTCGGGGACCTGCGGACTGACCGCCACCAGCCTCGCGCCCAGCGCCTTCAGCCCCGGCGCTAGGCGCTCCTGATAATAGGGCAGCGCGATGTTGCAGGCCGGGCATCCGGCGAACCGGAAGAAGACCAGCACGGCCGGGCCATCGGCCAGCAGACCATCGAGGGTCAGGGTCTCGCCGTCGACTTCTTGCAGGGTGAAGGGCTCTACGCGGTCGCCGACCTCGATCCAGCGATCAGGGGTGGCCTGTTCCACCAGTCGCCGTCGCTGGTCGATATTGGTCTGGAGCGCGGCGGGCTCCCAGGTGCGCAGGCGTTCAGCGTGCAGATCGGCCAGGCGTTGGCCTAGGGTGTCAGGCATGGCTTGCTCCTTTCAGGTGAGCGTCTTCTTCGGTGGAACGGGAGGCGCCAGGTCGCGGGCGCTCGGGTCGGCCTGGAGGACCAGCGGCTCGCTCATGCGGGCGTCACCGCGGCGTTGAACGAGGGGTCGAAGGCGTTCGCCAGGTCCGGCTTGCCGGTGATGGCGCCGGCAGCCTGGAAGACCTCCAGCACCCTGCGTTCCTCGTCGATCACGGTCTGGTCGATGGGGACCGGCTCGCCACGCGTGTTCGCCACCGTGTAGGTCGCGATCGCCAGGTCGAGCCCGGTCTCCCTGGCCAGGACCTTGGCGTATTCGTCCCGGTGGTCGCCGACCCAGCGCTTGGCGGCGGCCAGGCGCTTCAGGAAATCCTCCAGCTCGGCGCGTTTGCCTGCGATGGCGCGCTCGCTGGCGATGTCGAAGCCGTAGCCGCTCAGCAGGCCCTTGCCGTCGGCCAGGACCCGCGCCCGGTCATGCTGCTGGGCCAGCGCCACATAGGAGCCCCAGGTCACCCAGGCGTCGATCGCGCCCGACGAGAACGCCGCCTTGGCGTCGCCGGGCGACAGGAAGACCAGCTCGACGTCGGCGGGCTTCAACCCTTCCCGCTCCAGCACCTTCAGCAGCAGGAAATGGCCGATGGAGCCGCGCCCCGTCGCCACCCGCTTGCCCTTCAGGTCGGCGGCCACGCGGAGCTGCGAGTCGCCTCGGACCAGGATCGCGGTGGAGGAGCCGCCGCCGGACGCCCGCGCGGCCTGCACCGCCTTGATCTTCGCGTCGCCCGCGAAGGCGAACAGGAACGGGGCGTCGCCCACCGCCCCCAGATCGACGGCGCCGGCGCCCAGCGCCTCCAGCAGGTGTTGCGCGGCGGGGAACTCGCTCCACTCGACCCGGTAGGGCGCGCCGTCCAGCACGCCGGAGGCCAGGACCAGCGCCTTGGTCCCGCCCTTCTGGCTGCCGACCTTCAGCACCGAGGCGCCGGAGGCCTCGCGGCCGCACGCCGCCAGCCCCGATCCCAGGGCGAGCGCGGCGGTCAGGCGTAGGAGATGTCTGCGATCCATGGCGGCGTTCCCTCAGAACCGCCGCTCGACACGGGCGTAATAGTAGCCGCCCGTGATGCCGAACGGCGAGAAGCCCCCGAACTGTCCGGTCCCGGTGTCGGGGTTCAGCAGCCCGATCTTGTCGGGGTGCGCGTCGAAGAGGTTGTTGGCGCCGATCCCGACCGTGGTCTGCTCATCGACATCGAAGGCGACATCGAGGTCGGCGATCCACTTGGCGCTGTAGGTCCGGTCGTTGACCGGCTGGGCCCCGGCCTCGGTGTACTCGCCATAGCGGGTTTCCCGCAGGCTGGCCTTCCAACGGTTCCAGGTCCAGACGCCCGACAGCACCACCTTGTCGCGCGGCGTGCCAATGGTCAGGTCGGCCTGCTTCTGGCGGTCGAACAGGGCGTAGCCGAGATTGGCCAGGACGGCCGGCGTCGGCTTGATCTTGGTGATCTCGGTCTTGTTCCAGGCGTAGGCGGCCGAGAGGCGCAGGTCGCCGTAGTCGCCCAGGCCAAAGCTGTACTCGGCGACCGCGTCGACGCCCCGCGTCTTCGTGTCGACGGCGTTGGTGTAGTACGAAACCGACAGGTCGCTCTGCAGGCCGTTGGCGGCCAGGATCGCGCCGACCACCGGCCCACGGATCACGCCGGTGTCGACGATGCGGTCCTCGATCTCGATCTGATAGGCGTCGAGCGTGAAGCGCAGGCGCGGCGCCGGCTCGGCGGTCAGGCCGATGCTGTAATTGACCGAGGTCTCCGGCTTCAGGGTCTGCGCGCCCAGCGCGATCGCAGCGGGGCTGAAGGTCGGCAGCACCTTGGTCGGCGAGGAGACGTAGGGCATGCCCGGCAGGCAGTTGGCGACCACCCCGGCCGGCGGCGGGCACTGGATGCTGCTGAAGGTCGAGGACGCGAAGATCGTCTGGGCCAGGGACGGCGCGCGGAAACCGTTCGAGACGGTGGCGCGCACGGCGTAGCCGGGGGCGAACTCCCAACGGGTGGAGAGCTTGCCGCTGACCGTCGAACCGACGCCGCCGGTGTAGTACTCGGCCCGCCCCGCCGCCCCGACGTACCAGTTCTCGGCCACGTCGGCGCCGACATCGACATAGGCCGCGTAGCTGTTGCGATGGATCTTGCCGGCGTCTTCGGGCGTGGTCCCGGCGTAGGACGACAGCCCCGGCGCCGGCGGGCGACCTGCGAACGGCTGGCCGGCCGGGATCACATAGGGGCCGATGATGTAGGACGCCTCGTCCCCGGCCTGGATTTCGAACCGCTCGAACCGATGCTCGGCGCCCAGCGCGAAGGTGAGCGGCCCGGCCAGGCCGACATTGTACTCGCGCGCCACGTCCAGGTTCGTCGTCACCTGGTCGAAGACGTGGGTCGAGAGGTGGAAATAGGTCGGGCTGGCCGGCCCCAACGTGGCGTTGATGGTGTTCTGGCCGTCGAGCTGGGCGTTGTCGCGCGCGACCGTGGTCGAGAGATCCCAACGCCAGTCTCCGCGCACGCCACGGGCGCCGAAGGCCGCCTGGGCGTCCAGCTCGAAAATCCGCCGCAGAGCGTTGAAGCCCAGCGGATAGACCTCCGGCAGGGCCGTGGTGGTGTTGGGCCGGGTCGTGTTGTTGGGCAGGAAGCTGCCGGTATTCTTCTTCGAACTGCGATGACTCAAGGTGCCGAAGGCGTAGAGCGTCAGGTCGTCGGACAGCGGCAGTTCGGCGTTCACCGAGGACGCCAGGACGTCATCCTCGCCGGGGCCATAGCTCTGGCCCCAATAGTAGCGGTCCACGCTGGCGTCGCGCGGATCGGGGATGTTTCCTGGCAAGGGCTGGAAGATGAACTTCGCCTGGGAGGGAATGGCGCGCGAGGCCGGGCTGCTGTTCTTCCAGTTCAGTCCGAAGTCGATGAAGCCGTCTTCGCCCAACGGCCTGGCGTAGGTGGCCGAGGCCGACACCGTCTCGCCGTCGCCCAGATAATTGCGACCGACATTGGCGCCGATGGAGCCGCCTTCGCGGTCGCCGCGCAGGATAATGTTGACGACCCCTGCGATGGCGTCCGAGCCGTACTGCGCGGCCGCCCCGTCACGCAGCACCTCGATCCGGGCGATGGAGGCCGAGGGGATCAGGTCCAGGTCGACCGGCACGCCGCCGCGTCCAACCCGGGCTAGGTTGTTGATCAGCGCCGTGGTGTGGCGCCGCTTGCCGTTCACCAGGAACAGCGCCTGGTCGCCGTTGAGCCCCCGAAGCGTAACCGCCCGCACGGTCCAAGAGGTGCCGCCGCCATTGATGCCCGGCAGGTTGAAGGACGGCAGCAGGGTGTTCAGCGCCTCCTTCAGACCGGCCTTGCCGGTGTCGGAGAGCTGTTCGGCGGAGATCACGTCGACCGGCGCGGGACTGTCGATGACGGTGCGGGCCTGGCCGCGCAGGCCGGTCACCACCAGTTCGGCCACGGCGCTGTCGTCAGCGTCCACCGCCGCATCGGCGGCGCTGGCGGCGACCTGCGTCTGGGCGAGAGCAGGCGTCGAGAAAAGTGCGGCGGAGGCGAGCAGCCCCGCCCTCAAGTATCGAAGGGACATGAGATCTCCGACGACCTTGTCCGGCCGTCTTGTTGCGTCTTGGGGAGGAAGTCGGAGGGGACGCAGGGGGACCGCGCCCCCTCCTGCGATCCGCCGCCGCATGCGGCGTGGATCGCAGTCGGAAACGGCCTTAGGCCGGGCGTCTGACCCGGTGCGGGATGTCGTCGCTGGCGATCAGCACCCGCTCCATCACCCGCGGGAAATCGCCGTAGTCGCGGACAGCGTAGTGCAGGCCCGCGCGGTTATCCCAGAAGGCCACCGAGTTCTTCCGCCAGCGGAAGCGGGCGTGATGTTCGGGCCGCTTCACCTGTTCGTAGAGACGTGCCAGCAGGGCGTCGCTCTCGGCCTTGTCCAGGTCGACGATCCGCGGCTTCAGGCCGAAATTGACCCAGAAGATATCCTCGCCGGTTTCCGGATGGGTCCGCACGATCGGGTGGGAGACCAACGGATAAGTGACGCCCGAGCGCTGCAAGGCGTCCTGGTAGTCATGGACCACATAGAGGTCCTCGATCCTGGCCTTCAGGTCCTCGGGCAGGCCCCGATAGATCGCCGCGCCGTCGGCCCAGATCGTGTCGCCGCCGACGTCGGGAATGGTCACGGCCTTCAACACCGCCCCGAACGACGGATCGATCCGCCAGCTGGTGTCGGTGTGCCAGTGGCTCTCGCCGGCCGCGGCGTACTTCTTGAAGTTCTCCGCGGCGATCGGCTGGACGACGCGGTGGGTTTCCACACCGCCGGTCGGGTGGGCGTAGAGCTCGCCGAAGTTCAGCGCGAAGGCCACCTGCTGGTCGCGGGTGATGTCCTGGTCGCGGAAGAACAGCACCTTGTGCTTCAGCAGCAGCGCCTTCAGCGCCTCGCGCAGTTCGCTGGTCAGCGGGCGGGTCAGGTCGACGCCGCCAACTTCGGCGCCGATGGTCGGATTGAGTCGCTCGACGGTGAGCGGGCTTTCGGTCTCGCGGGTCTTAAGTGCGACAGAGCTCATCGGGCTCTCCTTCGTCATGAACACCGCCAGAGAGAAGCAGCGAGACGACGAGCAGCGCGATCAATTATTTCTAGGAAATGGCCGAGATTTTACTATATCCGCGCCGCAAATACGGACGATAAGCGCCAGATATATTTCATCCTCAAATCGATATCATCATCGGAACGAATAGGGCGGACGCCAAATCTCTGAGCGACGCTCCCGGCTCGACCTGCCGCCCCCGGACTTGATATTGCTCGAGCTGTTCGGTGCGACGCGGCTGCGACGCACCCTTTGTGAGACGCCTGGATGCCGATCAAACTGGCCTTGAACTCCCCCGCCGCCCAGCAGTTGGCGACCGAGGGCGTGGACATCATCGAGCACGCGGTCGCCGTGCGTCAGGACATCCGCCCGCTGCGGATCGCCCTGCTCAACCTGATGCCCAACAAGGTCAACACCGAGATCCAGCTGGCCCGGCTGCTCAGCAGCACGCCGCTGCAGGTCGAGCTGACCCTGCTCAGCCCCGCCAGCCACAGCTCGAAGAACACCTCGCCGGAATATCTCCGCGAGTTCTACAAGACGCCGGACGCGGTCTTGCGGGAGAAGTTCGACGGGCTGATCGTCACCGGCGCGCCGGTGGAGCACATCCCCTTCACCGAGGTCGCCTACTGGAACGAGCTGCGCGACTTCATGGACGCGGCCAAGAGTCTGTCGTTCCGCCAGATGTACATCTGCTGGGGGGCCCAGGCGGCGCTCTGGCACAAGTACGGCGTCGAGCGTGACCTCCACGACCACAAGCTGTTCGGCGTCTACGAACAGAGCGTCAGAACCCCGAACACCAGCGTCCTGCGCGGCTTCCCCGACCAGTTCAACGCCCCGGTCTCGCGCTACGCGATGATCTCCGAAGCGGCCTGCGCCCGCCATCCCGACCTGCGGGTGCTGGCCGCCTCGCCGATCACCGGCGCCAGCATCATCGAGTCCAGCGACAAGGAGCTGTTTGTCCTGGACCACTACGAATACGACACCGACACCCTCAAGGACGAGTATGTGCGGGACGCGGCCAAGAGCCTGGAGACGCCCCTGCCGGAGAACTATTTCAAGCAAGGCGATGCCGCGAACGGCGCCGCCAATTCCTGGCGTCCGGGCGGCTACCTGCTGTTCTACAATTGGATCTACCGGATGTACGAGGACGTGCCCTACAACCTCGCTGCGGTCGGAACGCCGGCGGCGTCCTGACTCAAGCTACCCATTAGAAAATGTCATAGGCCTTCAGATCGCCCCGCTGGCGATGGCGCCTGGCGTTTCCGCTTCCTTGTCAGGCAAGGGTTAGCCTCGCATCCAACCCTGGCGGCGCGCGAACGCCCCAGCAAAGCGACCTGTCGGCGTAGAAATTCTCGATACTTGCCGCGCGCCTCGCGCCCCATCCCAAGGCCCTTGCAACAAGGGGCGTGTCTTGGGTCTCAGCCGTCGTCAACTCATCTCGCGCCTCGCCGCCGCCGGCGGATACGGCGCAGCCTTCAGCGGCATGCAGGCCCTCGGGTTGCTCTCGGCGACGCCGGCCCAGGCGGCCGACGATCTGCCGCCCTCGCTCGGCCGGGGCCGAAGCGTCACGGTCCTCGGAGCCGGGATCGCCGGGCTGGTCAGCGCCTATCGCCTGGAGCAGGCCGGCTTCCGAGTGAGCGTCATCGAGGCCCGCGACAGGGTCGGCGGCCGCAATTGGACGATCCGCGACGGCGCCAGGATCGAACTCGTCGGCGAGGCCGACCAGACGGCGCGGCTCTCCGAGGGGCTCTATTTCAACGCCGGCCCAGCCCGTATTCCGAGCCATCATCAGGGCGTGCTCGGCTACTGCAAGGCCCTCGGCGTGCCGCTGGAGATCGAGGTCAATTCCAGCCGCAGCGCCCTGCTCCAGTCGGACGCCGCGTTCCAGGGCCGGCCGATCCAGCAGCGTCAGGCGGTCAACGACATCCGCGGTCAAATCTCCGAACTGCTCGCCAAGGCCACGAGGCGCGGCGCGCTCGACGTCGAACTGAACGCCGAGGACCGCGAGCGGCTGATCGCATTCCTCCGCCCCTATGGCGATCTTGGCCCCGACCTGAGCTATGGCGGTTCGGAACGCTCCGGCTATCTGACGCCGCCGGGGGCCGCCGAGCAGGCCGGGATCAAGCGCACGCCGCTCGCGCTGAGCGAACTGCTGAAGGGCGAGACCACGCCCAACATCCTGTTTGAAGACAACATCCTCATGCAGGCGACCATGTTCCAGCCGGTGGGCGGCATGGACCGCATTCCCGTCGCCCTGGCCAAGACCCTGCGCGGCCCGCTCCGGCTAAACGCCGAGGTGCTGAAGATCAGCCAGTCGGCCTCGTCGGCCCGCGTGGTCTGGCGCGACCGGCGCACTGGGACCGAGCACGAGATCACCTCCGACTATCTGGTCGTCACCCTGCCGCTCAACCTGCTGGCCGGGCTCGACACCGGTTTCGACGCGCCGTTCAAGACGGCCATCGCCGGCGCCGTCTATGACCGCTCGGCCAAGGTGGCGTTCGAGGCTCCGAGGTTCTGGGAGGCCGAGCAGATCTATGGTGGCCTCTCCTTTCCGGGCGGCGGTACCGGCGCGGTCTGGTATCCCAGCGACGGCGTCCACACCCCGCGTGGCGTGTTGGTCGGGGCCTATGTCGCCGGAGCGCCGGCGCAGGCGTTCCAGGCCAAGCCGCTGGCCGGTCAGATCGCGGCGGCGCGGGCCGCGGTCGAGCGCCTGCATCCCGGCCACGGCGGCGACCTGATCCGCCCGATCGTGGTCGACTGGAACAAGGTTCCCTTCAATCGCGGCCCTTGGCTGCATTGGGAGACCGATGGCAACGACCCGGCCGCCTATCGGCTGCTCAACCAACCGCAGGGACGCATCCACCTAACCGGCGCCCATCTGAGCCATCTGCCCAGCTGGCAAGAGGGCGCGGTCGCCTCCGCGCACCGGACGGTCGGCCTCATCGCTGAACAGGCCCGAGAGTTCGACCTGAGACGCTCCAGCCAAGGTTGAGGTAGGGTGGCCTGCGCGGCGCGATTGACGCCAGATCATCGGCGCGCGGGAGATCGACCATGCGCCTTGGCCTCATGCTCTGCGCTTTCGGCTCGCTCGGCCTCGCGGCCTGCAGCCAGGGCTCGTCCGCGCCCTTCGCCGGCTTTGGCGAAAAGCCCGCGCTGCCCGCGCCGAAGACCAGCCCGATCCCCACCCTCAACGCCCGTCAGGCGGTCGGCTGGCCGCAGGGCGCGCAGCCCAAGGCGCCCGACGGCTTCGTGGTGACGCGGTTCGCGGGCGACCTGGCCCATCCCCGCTGGCTGCTGGTCCTGCCGAATGGCGACGTGCTGGTCTCCGAGGCCTCATCGGAGGAAAGCTCCGGCGGCGGGATCGAGGGTTTCGTGGCCAACCTGCTGCAGAAGAAGGCCGGGGCGACCCAGAAGAGCCCCAACCGCATCACCCTGCTGCGCGACGTCGACGGCGACGGCGTGGCCGAGACCAAGGCCGCGTTCGCCCAGAACCTTCAGCGCCCATTTGGCATGACCCTGAGCGGCGGCACGCTCTATGTCGCCAACGACAACGGCGTCGTCAGCTTCCCCTATGCCGATGGCCAGACCTCGGTGACCGGAACCGGCGCGAAGGTGTTCGACCTGCCCGGCGGGCCGATCAATCATCACTGGACCAAGAACGTCGTCGCCAGCCCGGACGGTTCGAAGCTCTACGCCACCGTCGGCTCCAACTCGAACGTCGGCGAGAACGGGATCGAGGCCGAGACCGGCCGCGCGGCGATCGTGGAATATCCCCTGCCCTCCGGCCCAGCGCGGATCTTCGCCTCGGGCCTGCGCAATCCCAACGGCCTGGACTTCGAACCGACGACCGGCGCGCTGTGGACCGCCGTCAACGAGCGCGACATGCTGGGCGACGACCTGGTCCCCGACTACATGACCAGCGTCCGCGACGGCGGCTTCTATGGCTGGCCCTACAGCTATTACGGCCAGCACGTGGACAGCCGCGTGAAGCCGCCGCGCCCCGATCTGGTGGCCAAGGCGATCGCGCCGGACTACGCGCTCGGGCCCCACACCGCCTCGCTGGGCCTGGCCTTCTACAAGGCCGACCTGTTCCCGGCGCGCTACAAGGGCGGCGTCTTCATCGGCCAGCACGGATCGTGGAACCGCCGTCCGCCCAGCGGCTATCGCGTGGTCTTCGTGCCGTTCGCCGGGGGTAAGCCAAGCGGCCAGCCCGAGGCGTTCCTGACCGGTTTCCTCAACGCCAAGGACGAGGCCCAAGGCCGGCCCGTTGGGGTGGCGGTCGACAAGACCGGCGCGCTGCTGGTGGCCGACGACGTGGGCAAGGCGATCTGGCGGGTGGCGCCGGCCCGCTGAAGCCTCGTCAGCCGAAGGTCTTGCGCAGCCGCACGAACAGGCACCGCCCCCACTCCAGGTTCCGCACGTCGGTATAGGCCAGCACGGCGCGGTCGCGCGGCCCGGCATAGACCTCGCGGATGCGCTGGACGTCGCGCGCCGTCACGTTCTGGATTTCAACGCGCAGGATCAGGTCCGGCCTGGGTTTCACCTCGGCGAACACGGTGGCGAAGGTCTCGTATTTCTTGGTCTCGATTTCCGTGAGGCGATAGTTGCTCTCGCCGAAGCCGCCAAAGACGTCGACGCCCCAATTGGCCTTCAGGCCCGGCAGGTCCTGGGTGAAGTGAACCTCCCAGTCGACCGGATGCAGGCCGGAGATCTCGCGGTCGTCGCCGGTGGTCGGGTCAACGACCTGCGAGCGCCGCCAGGTCGCCTGCCCCTTGATGGTCGCCCGCTTCAGCCAGACCCGGTCGAGCGGCGCCGAGAGGCTGACCGCCGCCTCGTCCTTGGTTCCATCGCCGATATTGGCCGGACCGTCGGCGACCACCGCGCCCACGCGGATCGGCGCGCGGTCGATCACGTCGCTGAGCTCGTAGTGGCGCACCGTCAGCACCGCCGCGCCCGAGGTCCAGAACCGGCGCTCATAGGCGCCCTCGATCACCCAGGCCTGCTGGGGCGAGAGATCGGGGTTGCCGGCGATCAGCACGCCGGTGCTCGCCACTGAAGACGTGGCCACGAAATCATCGAAGTTGAGCTGGCTGACCTCGCGCTCCAGACGCCCCCGCCACTGGTTCGCGGCGCCAGGCGCCCAGGTCACGGCGAGCCTGGGCTTAGTGAAGCGGAGCGACTTCTCGAGATTGACGTCGCCAGTGGAGGTGATCTTCGAGACCTCCTGCCGCAGCGCGCCCTCGAACGTCAGCGTGGAAGTCGGCCGCCAGGTTCCAACGACATAAGGCTCGGCCCGCGCCTCCTCGACCCTCACATCGGCGGCCGGAACCACGACCCGCAGGCCGTTGACCATCAGGGTCGTCTTGCTGTCCAGCGCGTTGAAAGCGCCTTCGACGCCGGCCTCCAGCGAGAGACTGTCCGACATCCGCCGGCGCAGATTCAGCCGCCCGACGCTTTCGGTCACCTTCTTGTCGCTGTGGAACAGACGGTCGACGGCGGCGGATTCGAACCGCGCCTTGGTGTTGAGATTGTTCCACTGCTGGAAGGCCAACGCCTCCAGGGACGTCGCGCCGAACGCCCGCACGAACCGTCCGCCGAACTCGGCCTGGAGACGGTGGGGCGTGACGTACTCATACTCTCGCGCCTCGCCCGGCACGCTCAGCCGATCATAGATCTCCGAGGTGGAGGTGGTTTTCATATAGGCGCCGTTGAGCCGCAGCCGGCCCCGCGCCGCCGGCGTCTCGAAGGCGCCGGTCACCCATTCGCGCAAGCCCTGACCGTCGGCGTCGACCTCCGAGACGATCAGCGGCACGCCGGTCGGTCCGTAGCGAATACGCGGTCCGTCGCCGAGGGCGTCGTCAGGTCCCTTGCCATTGACCATCGACAGCTCAAGCAGCTTGCCGTCCCACCGCCACTGGCCCTCCGCCCGCAAGGCGTTGAGCACCCGGCCGTCATAGATCGGCTGGGTGGAGAAGCTCACGGCCCCGCGGGCGCCCGCACCCTGGCGGCGCACCACGTTGGCGATCACCGTGCGGCCCTGCATGTCGACGCCGGGCGCCCCGCCCCGGATGACGTCGATCCGCGCGACCGATCCGTACGGAATGCGCTTGAGGATCTCTTCCAGGGTGTCGTTCTTGGCGACCGGCGGCTCGCCGTCGATCAGCACATTGCCGCTGGCCCCGGCCAGGCCCCGCACCACCGCGCCCTTGTCGAACGAAAAGCCCGGCAGACGTTGGACCATATCGAGAGCGGTCGACGGCCCCATCTCGGCGAAGAAGGCGGGCGGATAGGCGATCACGCCGCCCGCGGCCGCGGCGGGCTGCTCCTGCGCGATGGCCCAGCTTGATCCGAAGGTCGCCGCAAGCGCGGCGGCAAAGGCCATCTTCATCACTCAGGGCTCCCCTCCCCTTGAGGCCAAGGTTAGGCGAGATCGCATACCGAAAGCGAGAAAGCTTCGTGGCCGGTCGAAAATGAACAGGCGATGCGGCGCCGGCGCTACAGCGGCCTAGGTCCGGCCGGTCACCGGCAGCAGGGCCCCGGTCACGGCGCTGGCTTCCTCGGAGGCCAGGAACAGGATCGCGGCGGCGAGCTCGCCCGGGGATACCCAGGACGCGAAGTCGGCCTTGGGCATATCGGCCCGGTTGGTGGGGGTGTCGATGATCGAGGGCAGGATGGCGTTCACGGTCACGCCGTCGGGCTTCAGCTCTTCGGCCAGGCTCTCGGTCAGCTTATGCACCCCGGCCTTGGACGCGGCATAGGCGCCCATGCCGGCGGCGGCCTTCACCGCGCCATTAGCGCCGATATTGACGATCCGGCCAGAGGCGCTGCGCTTCAGGTGCGGGATCGCGGCGCGCGAGGCGTTGGTCGCGGTCAGCACGTTCATGCGAAACATGGTGTGCCAGGTCTCCCAGGAGCCTTCTTCCAGCGTTTCCCAGCGGAAGCCGCCGGCCACATTGATCAGGGCGTCCAGGCCGCCGAACCTGTCAGCGACCGCGTCGATGGCCGCGCTGGCGGCGACCGCGTCGGTGAGGTCGACCCCGCCCAGCATCAGGGCGTCGGGGCCACAGGCCTCAAGCACGTCGGCCTGCTGAGCGAAGTCGATGAGGGCGACGCGCGCCCCGCGTTCGGCGGCGGCCTTGGCCACCGCCGAACCCAGAATTCCGGACGCACCTGTGATAGCGAAGATGCGTCCGGTCATGGCAGATCCTGTCTTAGAGTCGTTCGACGATGGTGACGTTCGCCATACCACCGCCCTCGCACATCGTCTGCAAGCCGTAGCGGCCGCCACGTTGTTCCAGACCGTTGAGCAAGGTCGCCATCAGCTTGGCGCCCGAGGCGCCGAGCGGGTGGCCGAGCGCGATGGCGCCGCCATTGGCGTTCACGCGGGCCGGATCAGCGCCCAGCTTCTTGATGAAGGCGACCGGGACCGAACCGAAAGCCTCGTTGACTTCGAACAGGTCGATGTCGTTCACGCTCATGCCGGCCTTCTTCAAGGCGCGCTCGGTGGCCGGGATCGGGGCCTCCAGCATGATCACCGGGTCATGGCCCAGCAGCGACAGGTGATGGATGCGGGCCAGCGGCTTGACGCCCAGGTCCTTCAGACCCTTTTCCGACACGACCATCACGCCCGAGGCGCCGTCGCAGATCTGGCTGGACGAGGCGGCGGTCAGGCGGCCGCCTTCACGCAGCAGCTTCACGGCCTTGATGCCGTCGAGGCTGGCGTCGAAGCGGATGCCTTCGTCGATGGTGTGGATCGTGACGTTGCCTTCGGCGTCGGTGATCTCGAGGCCGACGATCTCGTTCTTGAAGGCGCCGGCCTGCGTGGCGGCGATCGCGCGCTGGTGGGATTGGAAGCTGTATTCGTCGATCTCGTCCTTGGTCAGGCCGTACTTCTCGGCGACCATTTCGGCGCCCATGAACTGGCTGAACTGGATGTTCGGGTACTGCTTCTGGATGCCCGGGCTCATGTAGGAGCCAAAGCCGTTCTGGGCCGGCAGCGCCGCCGAAAGGCCCATCGGCACGCGGGTCATGCTCTCGACGCCGGCGGCGATGACCACGTCCATGGTGCCGCTCATCACGGCCTGTGCGGCGAAGTGCAGGGCTTGCTGCGAGGAGCCGCACTGACGGTCGACGCTGGTGCCGGGCACGCTTTCGGGCAGGCGCGAAGCCAACACCGCGTTGCGCGCGACATTGATCGCCTGTTCGCCCACCTGGCCGACGCAGCCCATGACCACGTCCTCGACCAGGGCCGGGTCGGCGCCCGTCCGGTCCATCAGGTCGTTGAGCACCGCAGCGCCCAGATCGACCGGATGCCAATCCTTCAGCTTGCCGCCCTTGCGGCCGCCGGCCGTACGCGTCGCTGCGACGATATAGGCTTCGCCCATGGTTCCGCTCCCGAGTTTTGCGCGTCCGCCGCGCGTCGGGGAGTCATTTAGGAGCGCGACGCGGCGTAAGCCAATGGGTTTACGCGCACGTGAAGGGCCGCCCCTCCACGGCTGGCCGGCGTCCGACCTGTCTCCACAACCTAGCAGGCTGTTGAAGAAGCCTCGCAGCGGGCGATGAAGTTGGCTTCATCGCCG